>OFFI01000035.1_pt1 | contig 96273 bp, 86 predicted proteins | sample 1521351 | NCBI WGS metagenome assembly OFFI01 (sample SAMEA3504119, study PRJEB24116) | mouse gut metagenome | biome: mouse gut; feature: mouse-associated habitat; material: faeces | place: Denmark | collected 2011
GGCGGTCTCTTCCGCCGCGGCTCCGAGGGGTTGCCCCTCAAAAGCGAGTGCAAAGGTACAGCCTTTTGGCGTTCCCGCCAAATATTTTCGCATCTTTTTTCACGGAATTTTTCATACCCGCAACTAAACATCTGTATACCACTGACTTCACAATATGAAAAAAATATCGCCCGCCTGGCGATATTTTTTTCATCAACCGATTTTTATCCCGGAAAAGCCCATAAACGCCATAGCAAGAATTCCGGCGCATATAAGAGCTATTGCCACGCCACGCATAGGGCGCGGCACATCCGACAGCTCAAGCTGCTCACGTATTCCGGCAAAAATCACAAGTGCCAATGCAAAACCGGCAGCCGTAGCCACAGCATAAGTCAGCGACATCAGCAGGTTGAAATCTTTCTGTACAACCATAATAGCCACACCGAGCACAGCGCAGTTCGTGGTTATCAACGGCAGAAACACACCAAGAGCCTGATAAAGCGACGGCAACGTCTTCTTCAGCACCATCTCAAGCATCTGCACCAACGACGCTATAACAAGTATAAACAGAATCGTCTGCATATACCCTAACCCGAACGGATCGAGCAGATACCTCTGAAGCAACCAGGTGGCACATGTGGCAAACGCCATCACAAACGCCACAGCCGCTCCCATACCTACCGCCGAGGACAGCTTCTTGGACACGCCCATAAACGGACATATTCCGAGAAACTGGGCAAACACGATATTATTCACAAATATCGCAGTGACTATAATAGATATATAAGCGAGCATAATCAACGTGACTTTATGGCATTAAACAATCCTATCAACAGCCCCAAGGCAATAAACGCACCGGGCGCCAGCACAAAAGCCAGAGAACCGAACTCCTCAGGGTAAACCTCCGCTCCAAACACCCTGCCTGTGCCCAACAACTCACGCACGGCTCCGAGCAGAGTAAGACCAGCCGTAAACCCAAGCCCTATACCCAAGCCATCACAACACGACTCCATCACACCGTGACGCGACGCATAAGCCTCAGCCCGTCCGAGCAATATGCAATTGACCACAATAAGAGGAATGAAAATACCCAATGTGGCATTAAGCGCGGGAAGATAAGCCGCCAAAAGCATCTGCAACGCACTCACAAAGGTGGCAATCACCACTATATACACGGGAATACGCACCGACGGCGGCACCACGCTTTTGATACCCGAGACAGCCATATTGCTACATATCAGCACACACATAGTTGCCACCCCCATACTCATTCCCGTCATCGCGCTTCCGGTGGTACCGAGCGTGGGACACATACCGAGCAACAGCACAAACACCGGATTCTCCTTGACCAGTCCGTTATATATTATGTTCAAGAACTTCATACCCCTTGATTATTATACGTTTCACAATAGGCTTTGAAACACTCATGCGCACGATGCAACGCATCCAAAAACGCACGCGACGTTATGGTCGCCGCCGTAATACCATCCACATCACCCCCATCCTTGGCAACAGTAAGATTATCAGCCACCGGATTGCGCCCTATCACCGAACGCCTACCCTCCGGCATGCGGAACCACTGTTCCATCTTGGCACCCAGCCCCGGCGTCTCAGCATGGCTCACCACGCGATACCCCGTAATATTGCCGGAGACATCAAAACCATACATCACCACTATATCGCCGGAGAAACCCTCTGACGAATAACTCTCCACAGCGGCGCCGACAAACTCGCCATCACGCAAAGCCGGATAAACGTGCAGCGGGCGGGGCTCACCATCCAAATCCACCGACACACCCTCATCCACCGGATTATTATCAAAAGCCGGCAATATATCAGCCACAGCATCTATCCGCTGCTTCACCGCAGCCTGCCCGATAGGTTCCGTCGTCAACACATGCACCCACGCGAGCAACGCTCCGCTAAGCCCGCAAAACGCCACCATCACAAGCAGCATACCCCACAGCGATTCCTTGAAACGTCCCATTACCGGCACCTCCTTTCGCCAAATTTCCGCGGCTTCACATACCTGTTGATTAGCGGCGTGAAACCATTCATAATCAATATAGCAAACGACACACCCTCGGGATATGCCCCCCAATGGCGTATCACCATCGTAATCACGCCGATCATCACTCCATATATCACGCATCCCCATTTACTCATGGGCGATGTCACATAATCCGTTGCCATAAAGAATGCCCCGAGCAACAATCCGCCCGACAGCAACTCCACACCCACATTCGAGCCTATAGCCATGGCAAACAGCACTACCGTCCCGAGCACCGCCACCGGAATATGCCAGGTGATGACACGCGTCAGCAACAGGAACACCACACCGGCGACAAGAGCCAATGCACCGACCTCGCCAAGCGAACCGCCGGTACATCCGAGCGTCTCGCCTACAACATCAAACGATACAGTACCATCGCCCAATCCGCTCAACACCGTGGCGCCTGTCGTGGCATCGAGATATGTCAACCTGTTGACCTCGGGCAACGGCCACGACGTCATTGCCGCCGGGAACGAAAGCAGCAGAAACACGCGCCCCACCAATGCCGGATTGAAGATATTGCACCCCAATCCACCAAATGCCATCTTACCGACACCGATAGCCACCACACAACCTATGAGCACCATCCATACAGGAAGATTACTCGGCAGATTAAACGCCAGCAACAGTCCGGTCAGAGCGGCAGCACCATTCACAAACCCCACATCGCGCCGCATGAGCCATCGGGCAATCACATACTCCACCGCCATGCAACCGAGTACGGCGGTCGACACCACCACTGCAGCACCGATACCGAAATAATACAGCGCACACACCAGTGCCGGCATCAAGGCAAACACCACACGCCACATCAGCCCCGAAGTGGTACCGCGGGCGTGAATATGCGGTGAACCCGATACTACCAACAATCCATTGTCCATACCATCAATCCTGTTCAATATCTTCTTTCTAATTTCTTCTTATATATAATAATGTGTCATTTCTTGGTTCGGAGCATCATTTTACCATAGCGGATAAAATCAAGCAACGGACGCGACGAAGGGCACACATAGCTGCACGAACCGCACTCTATGCAATTCAACAACGCATTTTCACGTGCCTCATCATAGCGTCCGAGTCGAGACATGGTCGATATCAGATAAGGCTCCAGCCCCATGGGACACACATCCACACAACGGGTGCACCTCACACATGGCTCCACATCTCCACGCCTGCTCATATCGGCGGGCAGCAGCAACACTCCTGAGCATCCCTTCTCCACCGGTACATCCACACACTCCATGGCACGCCCCATCATAGGACCGCCCATCACAGCCTTTCCGTAACAACCGGCTTCCGAACGGTCCAACAAATCCTTAAGCGGATAGCCTATGGCAACTCTATAATTGGACGGACGGCGCACTTCGGGGCCTGTCACCGTGACCACACGCGACATCAGAGGTTCGCCATACGCCACAGCCCGCCACACGGCATAAGCCGTAGCCACATTTTGAACCACACAACCCACATCCGCCGGCAATTTCCCCGAAGGCACTTCCCGACCGGTGACCGCATATATCAACTGCTTCTCGCCACCCTGAGGATATTTCTCGGCAAGTTCCACCACCTCTATATCCGGGCAACCACCTACCGCTTCCCTCATCCGCGCTATAGCATCCGGCTTATTCTCCTCTATCCCTATTATGGCACGCAAGGCACCGCATGCACACATCGACAGCCGCACACCCGCCACCACCTCATCGGCATGAGCCATCATCAGAGCATGGTCGCAAGTCAGAAAAGGCTCGCACTCCACAGCGTTCACCACCAGCGTATCTACCCGTCCCTCCGGCACATCAAGCTTAAACCCGGTAGGGAAAGTGGCACCACCCATACCCACTATTCCGGCATCGGCTACCATCCGACGGATATCACCCGCCGACAGCCCCGACACATCGAGCGGCGTACGCACCGCAGACACCTCAGCCATATCCCTTTCATGGTCATCAGGCGAAGCCTGTATAGTCACAGCCGGCACATCAAACCCGTATGCACCACGCACTGCACCCACAGCAATCACCGTACCTGAAATGGGCGTGTGCACATTAGCCGATATCACACCCTTGGCTTGACCAACCTTCTGTCCACGCACCACCATATCCCCCCCCGCCACAACAGGCTCGGCAGGAGCGCCTATATGCTGCCCGAGCGGCAACACCACCATATCGGGCAACGCCACCTCTATTATAGGCTCGTGCGCCGACAGTTTATTATCGGCAAGACGGACACCGCCCGGACGGAAACTCTTCTTTCCCATTTTAAAATTCATTTTCATTTCAGCACCTCCGTTTCCCTATTGACCGGCGCCGGAAAATTCACCGCATGTATGGCACCGGTAGGACACACGCCCACACACTTACGGCACAAACGGCACTTCGAAGCATCAACATACGCCAGATTTCCCGACACCTCGATAGCTCCGAACGGACAAGCCTTGGCACACTTGCCACAACCGATACACGCTGCCGTACAACCGCGACGCGCAACCGCCCCGCGCTCCTTATTCGAACACGCCACCCACACGCGGCAACCCTTTACCCCTGCCGGGCGCAGCTCCATAAGATGACGCGGACACCTGGACACGCACACGCCACATCCGGTACATGCCGACTCATCCACCACCGGCAACCGGCTATCTTCATCTATGCGCAACGCACCGAACCGGCACGCATCCACACAGTCACCGCAACCGATACACCCGTATGCACACGACAAAGACCCCGCTCCCACACGATTAACTATAGCGCACACCGACGGTCCGTCGTAATCAGCCATCGCATGACGCCGCGCACAGTCGCCCGCGCATTTGAGCACAGCCACACGAGCCACGGCGGTCACTTCGCCGCCGCCGAATATCCCCGATATACGCTTCATATTCTCAGCACCGGCACCGGGACAAAGCATTCCGTCGACCGAACCGCGCGCCACACACTGCACCGCGAAATCATGGCAGCCATTGAAACCGCACGCACCGCAATTGGCACCCGGCAGCAATGACTCCACCTCGCCTATACGTCCATCCTCCTTCACTGCAAACCGGCGCGAGACCACATACAGCAGCAACGCCGCCAATGCGCCTACACCGCCCAATGCTATGGTAGAAATAAATATCGAATCCATCTTACACCCTACAGCTATATCTGTTAATCATTCAGTTTTCTTATATGCCACACATCCGATTGCCACGAACCCACGCCGAGCAGCCTAACCGTCGCAAAATAAACCGCAACCGAGACAATACCGCCCACGGCGGCATACACATCACTGCCGGTCACAACCCACACACATGCCGCGACGGCAATCATCAGCAGCAACGGGAGCACAAGACACATCACGATAGCACGCCAGCGCACACCCTCGCACACCCACACGCGCACCTCTTCACCCACCTGATACATTCCGGTATCGGCGGTAGCCACCCTTATCACATGGTCACGTCTCGACGTGCAAAGCATAGCCGCGGCACACCCGGCGCAATCAGCCGAGCCCGACGCCACCAATACCTCCACGCCATCGGCACAGATTCCCTGCACCCTTCCGCAAAACACCATATTATCAGCCATGAACCTATCTTGAAACTCTTTGTGCAAAAGTAACAAAAATAAGTCGCTTTGACTAACCTATTTAACACATTGTTTACGTTTTAACCAATAAAACAGCTATTTTTGCAACATATTTTCAACCACTCATATATGGCAAAGCACAACGATACCGGCAAATGGGGCGAGGACCTTGCCAGGGAATACCTTACCGCCAAAGGCTATGCCGTTATGGAACGTAATATCCACATCGGGCACAACGAGCTCGATATAGTGGCAATGAAAGGCGATCGGATTATATTTGTGGAGGTAAAGACACGCACCACCGACATTGTCGACCCGCTCGAAGCTGTCGACGATAAAAAAATACGGCGTATAGTCAGGGCTGCCGATTCATTCCTGCGCTCACACCCCATGCCCCACGAAGCCCAGTTTGACGTAATTATAATATTAGGTTCACCCGAAACAGGTCACACGCTACAGCACTACCCCGATGCATTCCGCCCGCCGCTTTGCGGAGCCTGGTAAAACGAAATGTTAAATTAACCTAACACCTTTGTCCATTCGAGAAAAAGCACTACCTTTGTTATGAAATCAAAATTGTAATCATTACAAATATGACATTGACAGCACGCACCGTTTCCGACATACTGACGCAGGCAGGCATAAAGCCGTCGGCTCAACGCATAGCGGTGATGCGCTATCTCCTCACCCACCACACTCACCCCACTGTCGACGAGATTTACCGCGACCTCCTTCCGGAGTATCCCGCGCTATCGCGTACTACGGTCTACAACACCGTCAGACTCCTTGTCGAAAGCGGATGCGTCAACCACATAGGCATCGACAGTGCCAACTCACGTTTCGACGGCGCCACACACCCACACGCGCACTTTATATGCCAACGGTGCGGAGCCATCCACGACGTAGAGCTAACGCTCCTGCCGCAACCGCCCCATGGGCTATCGGTCAACGACACTCAAGTATATTTCCGTGGAGTGTGCCAAAACTGCCAAACAACCAATTAACCAAAATATTAATCGTAAAAATTATCAACCATCATGAAGAAGAAATTCATCTGCACAGTATGCGGCTACGTACATGAAGGCGAACACGCACCTGAAAAATGTCCCCTTTGCGGCGCACCTGCAAGCAAATTCAAAGAACTTAACGAAAGCGACGCACTCGAATTTGTCACCGAACACGAAATCGGCGTGGCAAAAGGTTGCGACGACGAAATGATAGCCGACCTCACCGCACACTTCAACGGCGAATGCGGCGAAGTAGGTATGTACCTCGCCATGTCCCGCCAGGCCGACCGCGAAGGTTACCCCGAAATCGCTGAAGCCTTCAAGCGTTACGCATTTGAGGAAGCCGAACACGCTTCTAAATTTGCCGAACTCCTTGGCGAATGCGTTTGGGACACCAAGACCAACCTCGAAAAGCGTATGGCCGCTGAAGCCGGTGCCAATGCCGACAAGATGCGCATAGCCCGTCGCGCCAAAGAGCTCAACCTCGACGCAATCCACGACACCGTTCACGAAATGGCAAAAGACGAAGCCCGCCACGGACAAGGCTTCCAGGGTCTTTACAACCGCTACTTCAAGAAATAATACCGATTGTAAATAAATACACAATCCACTATATGCTGCGTCCCGCCACCACAAGAAGCGGGGCGCAGCTGCTTTATAACGGACAATCGCCATTGAACCACCCTTACTCAATTTGGCAAAAAATATACATCAACACTCGTGGCTGTACATTTTAAAATCCGAAGTGAATTATGTACCTTTACACTCGCAACTTATATTGCGGCTGACAGAATAAGCAACTTATTACTTCCATAAACAATCCCCGACATCCATGAAATTCCAAGCAGTAAGGCAGCTTTACGCCCTGTGTGCCATAGGCGCGGCACTGACCTGTTCATGCTCATCAGGCAATGCAGAAAGCGACCTATCCATAGTACCCGTACCCGAATCAGCCACATTGCACTCGGGAAATTTCACCATCACACAAGGCACCACCATAGGTTACGCCGACGACACCCTCCTGCCGGCAGCACAGTATCTGTCATCGTTATTGTCACCCGCCACCGGACTGGATATCACCGTTCAGAAAGGCGACGGCAGCATTACGCTCGCCATCGATTCCATAGCCGGACCTGAAGGCGCCTATACACTTAAAGCCACACCTAAGAATATATCCATCATCGGCAACTCCTACGGGGGCGTAATCGCAGGTATCGAATCCATGCGTCAGATGCTGCCTGCCGAAATCGAATCCCGCACACCCGTCGACAGCATAGACTGGACCATACCGGCGGTGGACATCAGCGATGCACCACGTTTCGCATGGCGCGGCATCATGCTGGATGTCTCACGCCACTTCTACACCAAGCAGGAGGTGATGAACCTCTTGGAAGTAATGGCACTCTACAAGATGAACCGTTTTCATTGGCACCTCACCGACGACCAGGGTTGGCGTGTGGAGATTAAGAAATACCCGTTGCTCACCGGAAAAGGCGCATGGCGTAAATTCAATTCACAGGACCGCGACTGCATATACAGGGCGCGTACCCAAAAGAACCCCGACTTCGAACTTCCGGTCGAAAAATTGCGGATAGTGGACGGTGACACTCTCTACGGCGGCTACTACACCCAAGCCGACATTCGTGAAATAGTCGACTTCGCCACAGTACGCGGCATTGAGGTCATACCCGAGATTGACATGCCCGGCCACATGCTTGCAGCCGTCAGCAACTACAATGGCGTGGCATGCTTCGACGAGACAGGCTGGGGTAAATCATTCTCTTCACCGGTATGTCCCGGCAAGGACTCGGCTATGGAATTTTGCCGGAATGTCTACGACGAACTCATCGACCTATTCCCCGGACGTTACATACACATAGGTGGCGACGAAGTGGAAAAAAAGAACTGGAAAAAATGTCCCGATTGTCAGAAACGTATGCGCGACAATAACCTCTCCACCGAAGAGGAACTGCAATCATGGTTCATACACCGGATGGAAGCTGTAATCAACGCCAAAGGCAAACAGATGATCGGTTGGGACGAAATCATAGAGGGCGGACTATCGCCCACAGCCACCGTAATGTGGTGGCGCAGCTGGTCGGCGGATGCTCCCGCCCGGGCAACCGCTCTCGGCAACGACGTGATACTCACACCCAATGCACAATTCTATCTCGATTATGCCGAGGACCAAAACTCCATCCCCAACATATACAATTTCGACACTACATGCGGCTTGCCCGACAGCCTGCAATCCCATATACTCGGCGTACAAGGCAACGTATGGTGCGAATGGATTCCGTCGGAAGCTCGTATGCAGTACATGGCAATACCCCGGTTGTTGGCAATTGCCGAACTCGGATGGAGCAATCCCTCAAAGAAAGACATCACCGAATTCCGCAACCGCCTTGCAGCACAGTTCCACCGGCTGAACATCATGGGCATAAACTACCACATACCCTCACTCGAAGGCATCCACACCCTCAACGCATTCACCGACCAAGGCACCGTGACAGTGACATGCCCCGACCCGACGGCACATATTCGCTACACCACTGACGGCACCGAGCCCACCCTACAGTCTCCGCTTTACACCGGCACACCCACAGTGACCGAAAGCACCGACTTCACATTCCGCACATTCCGTCCCGATGGAAAACCGGGCGACATCATACATACCCGCTTCGTAAAGGACACATTCACACCGGCTACAGAACTCAGCAATGCCACACCCGGATTATCCGCCGCATGGCATGAATTTACCGGCAACAAATGCGCCTTGATAACCGAAGCGCCGCTCAATGGCACTTACGTGACCGAAGGCGTCGACATTCCCGCTGAAGCCAAAGGCAACATCGGTCTCGTCATCACCGGCTACATCACCGTGCCAAACGACGGCATATACACCTTCGACCTCCTGTCCGACGACGGAAGCATCCTCAACATCGACGGAATGACGATACTCGACAACGACGGTCCCCACGCTCCTGTCGAAATCACCGGTCAAAAAGCGCTTGCCAAAGGCGCGCACCCCATCGAGGTACGATACTTCGACCAAAACGGCGGTACACTCAAACTGCGCGTATTCGGACCCGACGGCAGTGAGCTCCCCGCCGCTCAAATCTATTCACACCTATAAGCGCACAAACAATATCGCACACCTGCGCGTTGAATCAAAAGAAACCAACACACCATATATTATAATGAAAACAGTCAACGAAACCCTGCTCAACCGACGCAGCATACGCCGCTACGAGCGGGAACCTATAACCCCTCAGCAACTCGACTTCATATACGAAGCCATACGCAATACCCCCACCAGCTACAACGGACAGCAATTCTCCGTAATTGACATCTCCGACCAGCAGCTCAAAGAACAGCTCTACGCCCTTACCAACCAGAAGCAGATAAAGACATGCTCGCATTTCCTTCTATTCTGTGCCGACTTCCATAAAATCTCCGTAGGAGCCGAAGCCAAGGGTATAGACATGCCGCAATTCACACACACCGCCGACGGGCTCATCGTAGGCACCGTCGATGCCGCGCTCGCCATGATGAGCGCTCTCGTGGCTGCTGAATCCATGGGACTCGGCACATGCTGCATAGGCTACGCACGCACTGCCGCACCCGAAGAGATTGCAGCATTGCTCCAACTTCCACCTCGCACCTACGCCGTATGCGGATTGGCAATTGGCGTACCTCGGGAGATGCCCGATCTGAAACCCAAGCAACCCGTCGGGCTTATTATTCATCAGAACCGCTATACCGACCAAGGTCTGAAAGAAGCCGTCCTGAAATACGATACCGACATAACCCGCTACAACGCCACCCGCTCAGGCACCAAGTCCGACAATGACTGGGTGGACCATATCATAGGCTACTACCGCGAAGCCATGAATTACCACATGCTTCAGGCACTACGCTCCCAGGACTTCGACACCAAGCGCTGAACCCGACGCTGCATATAACCTACATACAATAACAATCGCCGCACTGGACCGACTGTCAGAACGACACCTTCAGTGCGGCTATTATTTCCATAGGCCGCAACGAGAATGAATAATAGTACCGATTGGAATCCCTAAGATACGAATACCCGTAGCTTCGGGTATTGCACAGATTCCTTGCCGAAAGACTCAGTTCCAGTTTTCCTATCTCATATTTCATACCGCAATCCACAAACACATCCGATTTATGCACCCCTTCGGATATTTCATTGCGCCCCCACCACAAGCTTCCGCTAACCTCCAGAGCTTTGACCGGATGCGTCGACAGCGACAACCGGCACGACATATCCGAGCGTCCGGTATCAAATCCCACCGCCGGCATCTTCTGTACCATCCGTGAATACTTCACATCCACCCCTATTTCCAGATACTGCCTTATCGGAGTACTGCTAATCATCGGATTCAGCACATAGCTCATAGTCTCGAGTCCCAGTACGCCGCTGTTTCGCAGCACCGTCTTGCTCATATATTCCCACCCGGCATCCAGCGACAGCAGTGTATTCCATGAAAATATCTTTTTCGACACCATACCATGCACATTCACCATATCAGTATGATTCTTTGCCCTGGTCACACCCGACACTATTTCATCCTGTGACACATCCAGCCCGCTCAAACGGTCCGATGTCCCGTACCGGTACACCGCGCTCAACGACGTAAAAAGCCCCGCCATCGCGTTTCTATACGATACATCGGCTGTCACATAACAGCTTTTCCGAAGATCCATCGACCCGTTGCCCATACTTGTCGACTGATTATAGTCAACATACACCGGATTCACGATATAATCCGACAATCCGCCCAGTCTCGACTGATATCCTACAGCACACACCATTTTCACATTATGGTCCATATTGTAACTGACAGTCGCCTTTACATCGGCATCCACCCTATCCGTCCGGTAATCCTTATCGGTAATCCTGTTGGCGAACTTCGAATGATACACCCTCACCGGCACCAGCAGCTTCACTTGTAGATCGCTGCCGCTACGGTAGCGGTATGTCGGCTCGGCTATCAACGACATGTAGTACCCGGCAACACGGTTTGCCGGCTGCAACTCACCGTCACACTCACCGCGCGAATCAAACTCATCATACCGCGACTCCAGTACGGCATTCAACCCTATCGACGAACTGCGCGTAAGAAACCACGAGTAACCCGTCCTGGCATTGGCATTGACATACATACCCTTCAGATTCTGCGCTATATAGTCAGTAACACCGTTCCTCTCCACCTCGAGTCTGTTGACAGGTGTGGTACCCACCTCTACATCAGCCTTCATCTCCACCATACTCCTCGACATTCGGAAAATACCCTCGAATACATTCCTGAAATTGCAGTCATTGACATCTGCCGACTGCGTTATATTGTTACCGTTGCTTACATCACGCCGGCTGTTGTTGAAATGACCTGCAAACGAAGTGGCATTTTTCACATACACACCCGGGGAGTTATTCTCCAACCTCACATTGAACTTCACCTCCCTGCCATGGGCACGTCCGCGGGTACTCTCGTTGAACACCACATCGGCACCGCCGCTACCCACATAACTCACCGATTCCACCTTGTCATAACGGCTGTTATCATCCGTATAGTCGGCATTAATTGCAAGCGTCATATACTTGTTGAGCCGCACGAGACTGCTTACAGAACTCATCAATGAAGTATTGGACAGATATCGCGACGACGGTATATTCACACCACCCGCCGACACTCCGCGATACATCCCGTAAGCCACCGTCGACCCACCCTTGCCGGCAATCATATTCGCCGTCTCTTCCCGGTATGACTTCCCTGCATTATTCGACTTCACCGTGGCTAATACCTGCGAGTTCTTGCCTATAAGCATACCGAACGCCTCACCGATCCACAGTTCGCTACCATCGGCATCCACACCGCCGCCACCCTCCACATAGCCTATAGGCTTCAACAGGCTCTTACGCTTCAGCTTGAGGTTTATCGCCGCCTTGTCGCTACTCTCCACATCACGCAGCACCCTCTTTGCCTGATGATTCTCGTACACATTGACCGACGCCACATCATCCGCCGATATATTGCGCGTAGCCATCACATACCGGCTCCCCACGGCATCCAGATCCTCTATATAGAATTTGCTTATCGCCTCACCGTTATAATATATCCTTCCATTATCGGCAACACTTATCCCGGGCATCTTCTTCAGCACATCCTCTATCTTGCGGTCCGACAGTCCCTTGAACGACGACACATCAAACGTCAGAGTATCCCCTCTCGCAGTTATAGGCGGCACCCTCACCACCACCTCGGCAAGCTCTATCGAAGACTCATCCATCACCATAGTCCCGCCGTCAACCACGCGGTTCATCGGCACACTCACCTTCTTATATCCCAGGAATGAAAATACCAGATTACACTTCCCCCACACGCTGTCGGCACACTCTATCCTGTACGCGCCCCCGGCTCCGCTCCTGGCAAACGACATAGGCACATCGGCGGAATCCCGGACCGTGACAAGCACTCCGGGCATTACGCTACCGCTTCTATCCTTGACTATTCCGCTCACCAATCGGGCTGAAGCACCGAAGCATACACTCACCCATAGCCCCAATGCCACGATTGCTCCCGGAATATTAATCCAGCTCAATCGCATTATAGAACATTCTCCCTACAGGTTTAGGTATGTTACCGTTGGCATCCTTAGGAGCATACGGCGACCCTTTCATGAAATCAATCGGATTCTCCTTATACTCCTTCAGGGACTTATTGTATTTCTCGCGGGTCGTCTTGATATTCCATCTATCTCTCCTGCCGAAATCCCTGTCGCTTTTTCTTATTGCCACCGCTTTGAACACATGCTCACCCTTGTCATCCTCCACGCTCAGAATCAAACCGGGAAGATTGCCGAATTTCCACGGACCATCACTCCGCGGTATATCGCAGTACCACGCCGTCCAGTTCCTACCTCGGTACGTGATCTCGGCACGGTGACACACATTGCCGCACACCACCTTCGTCTCCGGCATCAATCGCCAGTTCATATCCTTTACCGAGTCGGCATACACATAGTAGTCCATAAACACATTATCGTACACCTCCATAGTCGATTCCGATGGATACTTCACCATCTCATCAAGGGTTCTCCTCTTTATTCCTTTCGCCACTATATCATATTCACGGTTTGTAAGCCCGTCGGGATAGTCTGTGGCGATAATCGAATCAAGCATATATGTCCCATAGTTCGAATACCTGCTCAGATCCTTATCCATCTCGAGTATATAGAAATACTCACGACTCTCATCCCTGAGCGGATCATACACCTTGTACTCATATATACACTCCATCATGCTATGCCCCAATGGCAATTTTTCACGCAATTGAAATGGTTCGTCACCACGTCTTTGCGAAACTCCCTGCAGCGAGACCAACGAACCCAAAGCCAAAAGCAAAATCAACCTCATAATATCACCGTTTTAATTAATAAAAAGCATCCCCGACCGCCACCAGTTGTACAGCGGCCGGGAATGCAAAAATGCTTAGTTACCTCCTCCTTCGTTCAGATCATGAACGATATATTTACCTTCTGCATCACCGCAAAATATTTCATTCAACTCCTTATAATATTTTTCAGCATCTTCAGGTTTTTCAAACCACTTATCATCTACTGTATAGGTTTTATAACCGCAATCGCCTTCCCAAAGGACTGTAGCCGAAACTCCGAGCATTGACACTAAGCAAACGCCCATTAGAATTACTTTTTTCATTTCTGATATTTTTAAGAATTTAATAAATGTATTATATTTATTGGTACCAATTTTTCAATCTATAAAGTGATGTATCCTATGAACAGATAATCTGCAACCGCAAAACGCACCTGATAGTCACCATACATAAGTTTGAGCCCATTTATAAAATCTCTCTCATCGGCAAAGGATGCCACACACACCTCGCCCGACGCATCCCACACTTCGTATGACAAAATATCATCCTCGGCAATATATCCGTCTATACGCACACCATCATCCCCAATAGTACACATCACCCGTCGCGCAGGTAATCTGTTGCCATTTGGTTTCGGTTCTATCTGTCGTCCTGTATCATCCAACTGAACTTTATCTAAAAACATTGTTGTTTGTTCAGCATAGACTGTCACCGGACTTAAAATAGTAAAAAGTAGTATCGAAATTTTTAGTATTAATTTATACATATCTCAACTATTGTTTCCGGCAAAACTACTCCGAATAACCCTCCAATCCCAGAAATTTAGTTTGAAAATAGTTTGAAAATACCCATTCAAACTACTTTCAAACATTTAACCCTGCCAAAACCCATGGTCACAGCAGCCTTATCAGATTGTCCAACTCCTTGGTTCCCATCTTCTGATTAAATATCTTTTTACTTAGCACATCTCTACGGTAAGTGATGGTTCCCTTCGACCTTGCAAGCAGGATTGATACCTGCGAAGGGGTAAAACCGCACTTTATCAGCATAGCCATATCCACATCCTGATTATTCAGTCTACCACCTGCCAACAAATGCAGATGCTCCATAAAATCACCCGACGCATTCTGCACCACACTTCTTAAATCATCCCATATATCCGATTTTTCAGGTATCGGCTTCCCCTGTTCCAGATATTCCCGAATATCGGCATATACCTTCGAATTAAATATGTCCAAAGATATATTTTCGGACGTTGTGTTACCTTTTTGCAAAGACAACAACTCATCCCGCAGACGCTTTCTCAGGCTCTCCACATCGCTTGTCAACACTTCCGGCAATCCACTATCCTCATCAGCAACGTAACTTACATTATGTATATTATCCTTAGTCACACGCTCTTTCAATACCGAAACAAGTTCCAACGTCTCATGCAGTTTAATCAATTGTTGATTATTCCTATTCTTCAAATAAATCACCACAATGCACAATAACAACGATAATACCACTACACCAACTACCACATTCCACATTTTATCGCGGCTCTCCTCGGCTGCTATTCTTTGACGCTCATGCACACTATAATTATACATCGAATTTTGAAGTATAGCCTGCTGTGTCTCATGTGAATTCATCTTTAAGCCCGATAACCTATTAAAATCCGCCACATAGTACAGAACTGAATCCATCGACATAAATCCTGACAACTTTGGATTAAGCAACGTTTCGTAACCCACCATTTGGTAGCTTCCGACAGCACTATTTATCAACCACTTGGCACAACGATACGCCAAATCATAATCCCCCGACTTCAGATACATCCTGGCCCCGTAAGCCCGAGTTATATCATAATAATCCTCCGGTACATTACTGATTACCTCCCCGATCATGCGGCTCGCCTTATCAGCATCACCATCGTAATATTCTATAGCCGCAAGGTACATATCTTGCTCAATAACAGATTCAGGCTTAGCAACCTTACCCAATTCTTTTGCTTTCAAAAAATGCTTTTTCGCAATACCGAATTTTTTAGAATTCATTAATATCACCCCGAGCAACTGATTATCATACATCCAATTCACACTATCCCCAGTTATCGAATCTATCGCTATCACCTCCTCCATATACGGAACAGCCTGCTCATACAGATACAGCGTATTCAACAGACGTCCCGTCTGGCTCAGAACATGACCGCGGAGTCTCGGCTTTTCAAAATCCGGCGGCATCCTGTCAAGCGCACTCTGGAAATAGCGCAACGACATAGGATAATCACCCATATCGCTATACACACGTCCGCCATAGTACAACGCTTCGGCATACAGCGTGTCGCCCCCGTGCCCTGAATAATAATCAATCACACTCAGCACCAGACTATCCGACGTATGACGCACATACATCTTATCCGACGCCTTGATGCGCATAAAGTCATAATAGTGTCGCTGGGCTTCCGAAAGAGCCGCCCTATCCATTTTGTCCAACGAATCCAGTGCCGCCGACGGATTCATCTCCGTAAGCTGATAGACCGCGCCCAACCGGCGGTCAACCTCACTCTCCATACAGCCGGAAAGCGACAGCAATACCACAACGGCAACCGATAACCTCATTAAAAAATTACCCATAGTTGATTTATAAATAATCTCCAACTGCAAATATAAAATTATTTTTTTCGTCCGCAAAAAACGCAAAAATTTGTCCACGCTCCGTTTTTTCCGTATTTTTGCAAGGTTTTCCGATAGAAAGCCTGCAAAAATACATTTTACCCCAATGAACTCATTCCAACATTCGGTAAAATGTTTAAATGAGTCCTTTATTTGCATCATATTATTCTATCGCATGCACAACACAAAACCAGCCGTACTGATTCTCGAGGACGGCACTCGATTTCAAGGCAAGTCGTTCGGTTACGACACCGCCGCAGCCGGGGAAGTAGTGTTCAACACAGCCATGACAGGCTACCCCGAAAGTCTCACTGACCCATCCTACGAAGGGCAAATCTTAGTCACCACCTACCCCATCCTCGGCAACTACGGCGTACCGCCACAGCGCGAGAAAGACGACGTCAGCGAATACTACGAGAGCGACCGCATACACTGCCGCGCCATCGTAGCGCAGGACTACTCTTGGAACCACTCCCACTGGCAAGCCGACCGCTCGCTCGCCCAATGGCTCAAAGACGAGAAGATACCCGGAATATACGGCATCGACACACGCGCGCTCACCAAGCACCTACGCGAAAAAGGCTCCATGCTCGGCAAAATCATCGTCGACGGAGCACCCGACATTCCGTTCTACGACCCCAACCGTGAGAACCTCGTGGCAAAGGTCAGCTGCAAGGAAGTCGAGATACACGGCAACGGCGACAAGACCGTCGTACTCGTAGACTGCGGCGTGAAGCACAACATCATCCGGTGTCTCACACGGCGCGGAGTACGTGTCGTCATGGTACCATGGGACTACGACTTCACATCCATACCCTACGACGGACTGTTCATTTCCAACGGACCCGGCAACCCCGACATGGCAGAAGCCACCGTGGCAAACATCCGCAAGGCAATCCGTATCGGCAAACCCATCTGCGGTATATGCATGGGCAACCAGCTCCTTTCCAAAGCCGCCGGAGCCACCACATTCAAGCTCAAATACGGACACCGCAGCCACAACCAGCCCGTGCGACGGTGCGGCACCGACCAATGCTTCGTCACATCACAGAACCACGGATTCGCCGTCGACTCATCCACACTCCCGCCCGACTGGGAACCCCTCTTCATCAACATGAACGACGGCACCAACGAAGGCATACGCCACAAGACACTGCCCTTCTTCTCCGCCCAGTTCCACCCCGAAGCCAGCAGCGGACCCAAAGACACCGAATTCCTCTTCGACGAGTTCATCAACATGTTGTAGCCCACCCCTAAAACACCCATCAAATGTCCAACATCGATTCCACCATACGCAAAGTACTGCTCCTCGGCAGCGGAGCATTGAAGATAGGCGAAGCCGGCGAGTTCGACTACTCCGGTTCACAGGCGCTCAAAGCCATGAAGGAGGAAGGCATCACCACCATACTCATCAACCCCAACATAGCCACCGTACAGACATCCGAAGGCATCGCCGACAAGATATACTTCCTGCCCGTCACACCACTGTTCGTCGAGAAAGTCATCCAACGCGAACGACCCGACGGCATTCTCCTCGCATTCGGCGGACAGACCGCACTCAACTGCGGCGTGGCGCTCCACGAAAGCGGTATACTTGAGAAATACGGTGTCAAGGTACTCGGCACACCCGTTCGCGCCATCATGGACACCGAAGACCGCGAGCTGTTCGTGCAGAAGCTCGACGAAATCGGAGTCAAGACCATACGCAGCGAAGCCGTCAACTCCATCGACGACGCACTCCGCGCCGCCGACAGATTAGGTTACCCCGTAATCGTGCGTGCCGCATACGCCCTCGGTGGACTCGGAAGCGGATTCTGCGACAACGAGCAGGAACTCGTCACACTCACCGAGAAAGCACTCTCATTCTCACCCCAGGTACTCGTCGAGAAATCACTCAAGGGATGGAAAGAGGTCGAATACGAAGTGGTACGCGACCGCTTCGACAACTGCATCACCGTATGCAACATGGAGAACTTCGACCCCCTCGGCATACACACCGGCGAATCCATCGTCGTAGCACCCTCACAGACACTCTCCAACGAGGACTACCACTACCTGCGGAAACTCGCCATCAAAATCATACGCCACATAGGCATCGTGGGCGAATGCAACGTACAGTACGCCTTCGACCCCCGGTCCATGGACTACCGCGTCATCGAAGTCAACGCACGTCTAAGCCGCTCATCAGCACTGGCATCCAAAGCCACAGGCTACCCTCTGGCATTCGTTGCCGCCAAATTAGGTCTGGGCTACGGGCTCTTCGACCTCAAGAACTCCGTCACCAAAGTCACATCGGCATTCTTCGAACCCGCCCTCGACTACATCGTCTGCAAGATACCCCGTTGGGACCTCGGAAAATTCCACGGCGTGCGGCGCGAGATTGGATCATCCATGAAATCCGTAGGCGAAGTCATGGCAATCGGACGCACCTTCGAGGAAGTCATCCAGAAAGGTCTGCGCATGATCGGACAGGGCATGCACGGATTCGTCGGCAACCGACCCATCGACATCACCGACATGGACCGTGCCCTTGCCGAACCCACCGACAAACGCATCTTCGCCATCTCACAGGCAATGCAGGCTGGCTACTCCGTCGAACGCATACATCAGCTCACCAAGATTGACCGCTGGTTCCTGTTCCGCCTGCAGAACATCATCGACACCTCCCGCGCGCTCAGCAACGCTCAGTCCCTTCAGCAACTCGACGCCGACACACTGCGCAGCGCCAAGCAGCAGGGATTCTCCGACTTCCAGATTGCCCGATGCGTGCTCAAGGACTCCATGACCGACGCCGAAACAGCCAACCTCAGCGTACGCCATCTGCGCAAATCCCTCGGCATAACACCCGTGGTCAAGCAGATTGACACCCTCGCCGCCGAATATCCGGCAATGACCAATTACCTCTACCTCACATACAACGGCAGCGAAAACGACATCACATACCTCCACGACCACCGCTCCATCGTCGTGCTCGGTTCCGGAGCATACCGCATAGGCAGCTCCGTAGAGTTCGACTGGTGCTCCGTCAACGCCCTTCTCACTGTCAAGCAGCAGGGATGGCGCTCCGTCATGATCAATTACAATCCAGAGACCGTCTCCACCGACTACGACATGTGCGACCGTCTATACTTCGACGAGCTTACCTTCGAGCGCGTAATGGACATACTCGACCTCGAGCAGCCACACGGCGTCATACTGAGCGTCGGCGGACAAATACCCAACAATCTCGCCACACGGCTCGACAAGGAGCAGGTCAACATACTCGGCACATCAGCCCGGAGCATCGACAACGCCGAGGACCGCAACAAATTCTCAGCCATGCTCGACCGTCTCGGCATTGACCAACCACGATGGCGCGAGCTCACCAATTTCGACGACATACACCGCTTCATCGACGAGGTCGGATTCCCCGTGCTCGTTCGCCCGAGCTACGTCCTCTCGGGAGCAGCCATGAACGTATGCTCCAACACCGATGAGCTGCACCGCTTCCTGCGTCTCGCAGCCAATGTATCCAAGAAGCACCCCGTCGTTGTTAGCGAATTCATTCAGAACGCCAAGGAGATAGAGATGGATGCCGTAGCTCAGGATGGCGAGATTAAAGCCTACGCCATATCCGAGCACATAGAGTTTGCCGGCGTGCACTCCGGCGACGCCACCATACAGTTCCCCCCGCAGAAACTCTACGTCGAGACCATGCGGCGCATCAAGAAAGTATCCTCGCAGATTGCTCAGGCACTGCACATTTCAGGACCTTTCAACATTCAGTTCCTCGCCAAAAATAACGACATCAAGGTCATCGAATGCAACCTGCGCGCGTCACGCTCCTTCCCCTTCGTTAGCAAGGTTCTGAAAATCAACTTCATTGACCTCGCCACCAAGATTATGCTCGGTATACCCGTCGAGAAACCCGCCAAAAACGCCTTCGACCTCGATTACGTCGGCATCAAGGCATCGCAGTTCAGCTTCTCACGCCTGCAAGGTGCCGACCCCGTGCTCGGCGTCGACATGTCATCTACCGGCGAGGTCGGATGTCTCGGCGTCGACACCTCCGAAGCCATACTCAAATCCATGCTTTCAGTCGGACTGCGCATTCCGCAGAAAGGCGTATTGCTATCCACCGGCACACCCAAACAGAAGGCTGACATGCTCGAATCCGCACAGCTCCTCCACAAGCACGGATACCGCATATACGCCACCGGAGGCACCCACCGTTTCCTCAACGACAACGGCATTCCCGCCATACGCGTCTACTGGCCAAGCGAGAGCGACATGCTACCACAAGCGCTCCAGCTGCTACACGACAAGGAGATTGACCTCGTGGTCAACATCCCCAAAAACCTCACACCCACCGAACTCGGCAACGGACACACCATACGCCGCGCAGCCATCGACCTCAACATATCCCTCCTCACCAACGCCCGGCTCGCATCGGCGTTCATACGCGCATTCACATCCCTGTCCGTCGATGACATCGAGATTCGCCCGTGGAATGAATACTAATCTCCCCTGATTCCCGGCCCATGACACTGAAAGAGTGCTGCGACAAAGCCACTGCACGGCTCCTTGAAGCCTACCCCGCATCCGAGGTCCGATGGATGGTGCGCATAATCTTTGAGCACCTCAAAGGCTACACACCCGTCGACCTCGTCATCAAAGCCCAAGACCCGGTGAGCGACTTCATCGCCGGCAAGGTTTCCGCTGTTGTCGACCGCCTGCTTGCCCGCGAACCCATCCAGTACATCTTCGGACAGACTCAGTTCTACGGACTCAAGCTCAAGGTCACTCCCGACACCCTCATACCGCGTCCCGAGACCGAGGAGTTGGTCGACATGATTGTGCGCGAAGCCGGCGAACGCTCCGACCTCCGCGTGCTCGACATCGGCACCGGTTCCGGCTGCATAGCCATAGCCCTTGCCCGCAATCTCCGCTTTCCGCAGGTCAGTGCCATCGACATCAGCCCTCGCGCCCTCGATGTGGCGCGTGAGAACGCCCGCGACCTGCGTACCCGCATCAATTTCTCCTGTGCCGACGCTCTCTCGCTCACTCCTCCCCCCGCTCCCGCTTTCGACATCATTGTCAGCAATCCCCCATACATTGCCCGGCATGAACAGGCGGACATGGATCCCAACGTACTCGACCACGAACCTCACTCGGCACTGTTCGTACCCGACTCCGACCCCCTCGTTTTCTACCAGGCCATAGCCCGTTTCGCGCTCAAGGCTCTCGCGCCCGGCGGACGGATTTACTTCGAGATCAACCCCCTGTACGCCCACGACCTCTCGGCATTCATGCAATCCTGCGGATGGACCGGCATCAATCTCATCCCCGACACATACCGCCACATTCGTTTCCTCTCCGCCACCAACCCCTCCTCATGAAAAAAGCACTCTCACCTGCCGAAGCCACCGAACGTCTCGAGATTCTATGCGCCCGTTCCGAGCAATGCTCCGCCGACATCCGGCGCAAGCTCTACAACTGGGGTATCGGCTCCTCCCAGTCGCAGCGCATCATCGAACGTCTCGAACAGGACCGCTACATCGACGACTCCCGCTTTGCCAAAGCCTACGTCCGCGACAAATACCGGTTCTCGGCTTGGGGACGTATCAAAATCACTGCCGGACTCATTGCCAAACGCATTCCTCGTCACATCATCGACGAGGCTCTGCTCGAAATCGACTCTCGCACCTACGCCCTCACAGCCTTCAAAGCTATCCGTTCCAAGCTCCGCACTCTCCCTCCCGACATGCCGCGCTACGACATACGCGCACGTCTCATGCGCTTCGCCCTGAGCCGTGGCTACGAATCATCACTATCATTACGCATCATCGACAGTCAACGGTTATGGCAGGAATAACCGGCTACATACACCGATGGACCGAACACCTCCTCTCCATGGTCTATCCGCACATCTGCGAGGTTTGCGGGGGCTCGCTTGCCGAAGGCGAGGAGATGCTATGCCTTGAATGCGACTACAGTATGCCACGGTGCAATATCCACAATCAGCCCTTCAACATCATCCATCAGCGGCTCGCATCACACATCCCCCTCGAGCGCGCCGCCGGATATTTCCACTACTACCGCGCCAACCGGTACACCCGGCTCATTCACGCGGCAAAATACCAAGGGCGTCCGCGCATCGCACGCATACTCGCCCGCAACTTCGCCCGCGAGATTCTTCCCGACGGATTTTTCCAAGGCATCGACATGATTATACCCGTACCCCTGCACCGCTCGCGGCAGCTCAGGCGTGGCTACAACCAAAGCCTGTTCATTGCTCGGGGCATCAACGACATCACCGCAATACCCATTGCCGGAAACCTCGTGGCAACACTGCCGCACTCCACGCAGACACGCAGCAACGCCTACTCCCGTTGGCTCAACTCGCGCCACATCTACTCTTGCACCGACGCTTCCGACCTCCACGGACGCCACATCCTTATCGTCGACGATGTTATCACCACCGGTGCCACACTCCTCGCTTGCTGCGAAGCCATACACAAGGTAGCGCCGACGGCTAAAATCAGCATACTCACACTCGCAGTCGCAACACTCGGGTAAACCATGCGGAATATCTCGCGATTATTTCGTAACTTTGCGCTTAATTATCACATAATACCCATAGTCAATGTTAAAGAAGGTCCTGCTGCTCGGTTCCGGAGCACTGAAAATTGGTCAGGCTGGAGAATTTGACTATTCCGGTTCGCAAGCTTTGAAAGCCTTGCGCGAGGAAGGAATCTCCACCGTGTTAATCAACCCTAACATCGCTACTATCCAGACTTCGGAAGGCGTTGCCGACAAAGTCTATTTCCTCCCCATCACTCCGCATTTTGTCGAGGAAGTAATCAAGAAGGAACGCCCCGACGGCATTCTGCTTGCTTTCGGAGGGCAGACCGCTCTTAATTGCGGTACGGAATTATACCTCAACGGCACTCTCGACCGTTACGGCGTGAAAGTTCTCGGAACATCGGTAGAAGCAATCATGATTACCGAAGACCGGGATCTTTTTGTAAAGAAGCTCAACGAAATACAGGCAAAGACCCCCGTTTCGCAAGCCGTCGAGAACATGACCGACGCCCTTGAGGTGGCTCACCGCATCGGTTACCCCGTGATGGTTCGCTCAGCATACGCCCTCGGCGGACTCGGCTCAGGCATCTGCAACAACGATGACGAATTCACCCGGCACTGCGAGAGCGCGCTCGCATACTCCAAGCAGATTCTCGTCGAGGAATCCCTCAAAGGATGGAAAGAAATCGAATTTGAGGTCATTCGCGACGCCAACGACCACTGCTTCACCGTAGTGCCGATGGAAAACTTCGACCCCCTCGGTATACACACCGGCGAATCTATCGTTGTAGCCCCCATCGTGTCCCTCACTCCCGAGCAGATTACCATGCTTGAGGAGATTGCCAAGAAAGTGGTGCGCCACATCGGCATAGTGGGCGAATGCAACATTCAGTACGCATTCAATGCCGAGACCAACGACTACCGTATTATCGAAATCAACGCTCGTCTAAGCCGCTCCTCAGCCCTTGCATCGAAAGCATCAGGCTATCCGCTCGCTTTCGTCGCAGCTAAGTTGGCGCTTGGATACACACTCGATCAGATTGGCGAGATGGGCACCCCCAACTCCGCTTACGTAGCTCCGCAGGTCGACTATATGATTGTCAAGATTCCCCGTTGGGACCTCACCAAATTCGTAGGTGTCGACCGCGAGATTGGATCATCCATGAAATCCGTAGGCGAGATTATGTCCATCGGCAAATCTTTCGAGGAAATCATTCAGAAAGGTCTCCGTATGATTGGACAAGGCATGCACGGATTCGTAGGCAACAACGACATCCGGTTCGACGACCTCGAACATGCCCTCTCCAACCCCACCGACCTCCGCATATTCGCCATCGCGCAAGCGTTGGAACAAGGCTACAGCATCGACCGCATCGTCGACCTCACCAAAATCGACCGCTGGTTCATCGAGCGTCTCGACAATATCGTAAGATACGCCGCTCACCTCAAGACCTTCTCTAAAATCGAGGATCTCGACAAGGAGACTCTGCTTGAAGCCAAGCGTCTCGGATTCTCCGACTTCCAGATTGCCCGGCTCATCGAAAGCCCCGAAGGCAACATGGAGCCGGAAGTGCTCCGTGTCCGCAACCACCGCAAGTCGCTTGAGGTACTCCCCAAGGTACGGCGCATCAATACCATCGCGTCCGAGTATCCCGAACTCACCAACTACCTCTACGTCACCTACGGTGCCGACGAACACGCCATACCCTACGACCTCAATGCCGGCAACAATATCGTTGTCCTCGGCTCAGGCGCATACCGCATAGGCAGCTCCGTCGAATTTGACTGGTGCTCCGTCAACGCCGCAAACACTTGCCGCAAACTCGGGTACAAATCCATCATGATCAACTACAACCCCGAGACAGTATCCACCGACTACGACATGTGCGACCGCCTTTACTTCGATGAACTCTCATTCGAGCGCGTAATGGACATCATCGACCTCGAGACTCCGCGTGGCGTCATTGTCAGCGTGGGCGGACAGATACCCAACAACCTCGCCATGAAGCTCCACAGACGCCATGTGCCCATACTCGGCACATCGCCCGTGTCAATCGACCGCGCCGAAAACCGCCACAAATTCTCGGCAATGCTCGATACCCTCGGCATCGATCAGCCGCGTTGGAAAGAGCTCACCACCACCGACGATATCGACCAATTCGTCAACGAGGTTGGATTCCCCGTACTCATCCGTCCCAGCTACGTACTCTCAGGTGCGGCAATGAACGTATGCTACGACTACGACCAGATGCACCGCTTCCTCGGACAGGCTGCCAAAGTATCCAAGGAATTCCCCGTTGTGGTATCTGAATTCCTTCAGAACGCCAAGGAAATCGAATTCGATGCCGTGGCACGCAACGGCAAAATCGTCGAATACGCCATCTCCGAACACATCGAGTTCGCAGGCGTACACTCCGGCGACGCCACTCTCGTATTCCCAGCACAGAAGATATACATGGCAACCGCACGTCGCATCAAGCGCATCAGTGCACAGATTGCCAAGGAGCTCAACATCTCCGGTCCCTTCAACATCCAGTACCTTGCCAAGGACAACGATGTCAAGGTTATCGAGTGCAACCTCCGCGCATCGCGTTCATTCCCCTTCGTTTCCAAAGTCCTCAAGAAGAACTTCATCGATACAGCCACACGCATCATGCTCGGTGAACAGATTGAGCCCGTCGACACATCCACATTCGACATTGACTACATCGGCATCAAGGCATCGCAATTCTCATTTGCACGTCTCCACAAAGCCGACCCCGTGCTCGGTGTCGACATGTCATCCACCGGTGAGGTAGGATGTCTTGGAAAAGACTTCGACGAAGCTCTCCTCAACGCCATGGTATCCGTAGGACACAGCGTACCCAAGAAAGCCGTATTGGTTAGCTCAGGCGACGTTCGCGGCAAAGTAGACATGCTCGAGGCATGCCACCTCCTGCACGACCACGGATATAAGATTTACGCCACCGAAGGCACCGCACGGTTCCTCAACAGCAACGGTGTTGAAGCATCAGCCGTATGCTGGCCTGATGAAAAAGGCGACAACGTGCTCGACCTCATTGCAGACCACGGTGTAGACTTGGTTATCAACATACCCAAGAACCACACCAAGCGGGAACTCACCAACGGATACCGTATCCGTCGATGGACCATCGACCACAACATTCCGTTGCTCACCAATGCACGACTCGCCAGCGCCTATGTCAAGGCATTCATATCCAAACCCGTCACCGACATAAGCATCACCCCCTGGCAAGAATACTAATCCCCCAACCACAATCCAAACCCCATACCCAAGACCGGCGACCTACCACAAGGCCGCCGGTCCCTTTTTTCCCCTCTCCCAAGTCGGAGCCGGGGCTTCCAGCCCGCGCACCTCCCACCTCAAAAAAATTCCACACAAAAGTGCAAATTCGCATACCACCCCCCACCTCCATCCCCTATCTTTGCACCATCAAACCAATCGAACCGAGAGCAAACCGGAGCGAGAGCATCCCGGAGCGAGGGCATCTTGCCCTCGCATAACCCAAAACGCCGCCCACAAACATTCCTAATTCCTAATTCCTCACTCCTAATTCCCAATTCCCAATCCCCCCGGTGGCAAGAGCACATTGACATACTTACATACCCCATCCCCGTGGCACAGCAAACCGCCGCGTCACACACCAAACGCTATCTCCTAAAACTTACAGACTGCTGTACGAAGGCGTAAACGTATCCCCCGCCGAAGGATTACCCGTATCAAGACCCTTGCGCAACCAACGTGAACGCTGCTCCGAAGTTCCATGGTTAAACGCATCAGGCACCGTATAGCCCTGAGCCTTACGCTGCAGATAATCATCTCCTATTTTATTAGCCGCATCTATAGCCTCCTCTATATCACCCGGCTCCAAAGAATTGAACATACGGTTATCATGATGCGCCCACACCCCCGCATAGAAATCCGCCTGAAGTTCCAGACGCACGCTCACTTTATTAGCCTCCGACTGGCTCATACGGCTCATCTGTTCATGAGCCTTATCCAAAGTGCCTAATAGATACTGCACATGGTGACCCACCTCATGCGCTATCACATACGCGTATGCGAAATCACCATCCGCACCGAGCGTCTTACGCATATCACTGAAAAACGAAAGGTCTATGTACACCGACTGGTCAGCCGAGCAATAAAACGGTCCTGTCGACGCCGTAGCCCCACCGCAGCCACTCTGCACCGAACCCGTAAACAGCACCAGCTTCGGTGGCTCATACTCCAGACCGTTCTGACGGAATATCTCGCTCCACACATCCTCCGTACCCGCGAGAATCTGCTTCGAGAACACAGCCAGTTCCTCCTCCTGCGCCGTAGGCACATACTCCTCCGTCGTTTGACCGGAACCGCCGCCCAATAGCGTGCCGCTGTTCGACATCAGTACATCCAATGGATTACCACCCGACACCCATGCTATGATAGCGGCTATTACCACTGCGCCGATGCCACCTCCCAATTTGCCCACGCTCATACGGCGTCCGCGGCGGTCATCAACATTATTACTCTGTCGGCGTCCATTTAGATTCATACTTCTGAACGTAATTAGTTTGGTTAGTCAACACTTCACTGTATCGATTAGCACACGCAAACGGCTTCACGTCCAAACGCACCCGGCGGCTCTTCAACACAGCTTACTTATTACTTATAGAATAATCGTAACGGCATATTTGTTCACAGATCCACATGCTCCACAGCCACAGGCTCATTCAGGAATATACGGGCAAGGTCAGTGAACTTGTCAGGATTCTCCGTCGTCATATAACGGCACGAACCGCCACGAGTGCAACGCTCCTCCATCTCCGGATGCCGGCGAAGATAATCCGCAAGACTCTCCGCCACTATATCCCCCTGTGTTATCACATCCACATCCTCCGGCACGCACCGGCGTATCTTATCATAGAGTATCGGATAATGCGTGCAAGCCAGCACCAACGCATCTATACGGCTATCCTGGCTGAACAATGCATCCACATACTTACGCACGAAATAATCAGCACCCTCGCCATCTGCCTCATGGTTCTCGACTATCGGAACCCACATCGGACACGCCTGCGACACCGTCGTGAAATCCGGATACAGCTTCTCTATCTCCATATCGTAGCTGCCGCTGCGCACCGTTCCGTCAGTACCCATCACACCCACCACGCCTGTACGGCTCCTGTTGCCGAGAGCCTCCACCGTCGGGCGTATCACACCAAGCACGCGGCGCGAAGCATCTATCCGTGGCAGATCATTCTGCTGGATAGTACGCAGAGCCTTAGCCGACGCCGTATTACAGGCAAGTATCACCAGGCGGCAACCATGCTCAAACAGAAAATTCACAGCCTCGAGCGTAAATCTGTACACCACGTCAAACGACCGCGAACCATACGGTGCACGCGCATTATCTCCCAGATATATATAATCATATTGCGGCAGAACTCTGCGCAACTCGCGCAGTATCGTCAGACCACCATAGCCCGAATCGAACACACCTATAGCTCCGCCATCCGATAATACCGTTTTCATACGCCACAAAAATACGGATAAGTGAGCGCAATGCCAAATTTATTTAAGCATTGCCGAACGAGAGTATTTTGGACGAAGTCAAAAATACGGAGTGAAAGCAATGCCAAATTTATTTGACCATCACCCACCGACAGCATTTCATACGAAGTCAAAAACACACCTAAACAACCGCCCCACCCAGTCAGAGCGAGGACAAATCGGGGCGAGGGCATCTTGCCCTCGTACAAAAAAACACAAACAAAGCCCTACCCCCCACCGGAGCGAGGGCAAACCGGGGCGAGGGCATCTTGCCCTCGTACAATAAACACAAACAAACCCCTAAATCCCCACCCTACTGACCTTAACCTCCTTAAAGTCCTTAAAGTCCTTAAAGTCCTTATAATCACCACCAACCACAAAACCACAAAAAAAGGTGCGCAAATCACTTGCGCACCTCACTAAATATCTGGTAAGAATTATAATCTTACTTAACGCCGAGTTTGCTCTTAACCACGGGGGTGATATCCTCTACATCCTTGCCGGTATAGAGAGGAACCATATTTTCAAAAATCATGGTATAGTTACCCTCGGCACCTACAGTCTGGATAGCGGTGACTACCTTCTGGCGAACCGGACCCATCAACTGCTCCTGCTGACGCTGCAGATCCTGAGTTGCTGTCTGACGGAACTGCTGGATTTTCTGGTCAAGTTCCTGAAGCTCCTGTACGCGACGCTCCTTGATAGTCTGGGGAGCTGATTCCTCCATATTCTGAAGTTCGGTATATTTTTTCTGGAACTCATCCTGAAGATTCTTGAACTCATCCTCATACTTCTTGGTAGCAGCATCGAGTTGGGTTTTCACTTCATTCATTTCAGGAAGGCTTTCCATGAGAGCATCAGTATTGATAACGCCGAATTTCTGGGCGAAACCCATTGTGGGGAGCGCAATCATGATTGCGAGCACTAATTTTTTAATCATGTCTATATTTAAGTGTTGTGTTAAATTACTATTGTTAAATCACGTGTGCAAATATATATCTTTTATTTGGAATATCCTAACTTGGCAAGCACCTCGTTGCTTATATCTATACGCGGCGACGCAAATATTATATCTGCCGACGAAGCTCGGTCAAATATGCACATATAACCACGCTCCTCGCTCACCTTCTTCACGGCGTTGTACACCTCCTCCTGAATCGGCTTCATAAGCGTCTGACGCTTTTTGTACATCTCGCCATCAGGTCCGAAGTATTTGTTGCGGAGTTCCACGGCTTCTTTCTCCTTGGCAACAATCTCCTCCTCATATTTTTTCTTCTGCTCATCTGTGAGGAACGGCATCTGCGACTTGTAGTTATTGTACATCGTCTCTGCTTCGCGGCTCACATTCTCCACCTCTTTCTGCCATCGCTGCGACAGCTGTTCGAGCTGATTGTTGGCAACCTCGTAAGCCGCTACATTGCTGAGCACATATTCCATATCCACCATGGCAAATTTCTGAGCCATACCGGTAAGTGCGAAGCCCAAAAGAGCCACAAGCACTGCTATACTTTTCTTGATGTTCATAGTTTGATGTTTTGAGAGTTTTTCAATCGTTGTAACTTACATTTCCCATTACAGGTGTATAATTGTATAATGCTATGACAAAATACACCATGAAAAGTTTAGTCACAGATATTTAAAGTATGTTAGAACTCCTGACCGAGGATAAAGTGGAAGTGACTGCCGCCACGGGCACCGAACACCTTATCGAAACCGTAAGCCCAGTCGATACCCATCATACCAACCATAGGCAGGAATATACGGAGACCGAAACCGGCGCTGCGCTTCAGATTGAACGGACTGAAATCCTTCACATCGGTCCATGCGTTACCACCTTCAAGGAATGCAAGACCATAAATCGTGGTCGATGTCTGGAGCATGAAGGGGAAGTGAAGCTCCATGCCTAAGCGGGTGTAAGCGTAACCTTCACGGCCCCACGGAGTGAGAGCACCATTATCGTAACCGCGCAAACCGATGGTTTCAGTAGCGTATGTGTACGAACCGGTCATACCGTCACCACCCACATAGAATGTCTCGAACGGCGACTTCAGATAGCGGTTGTAGCTGCCGAGCAAACCGAAATCGGCACGTGTCATCAACACCAAAGTCCATTGACCGTTGGGGTCGGTAAGCGGAGTATAGGTACGGGATTTGAATTTCAGTTTCCAGTATTCTATCCAATTGTAAAGTTCCTTCTTGGACTCGGTGGTATTCTCCTGATAGAGTTTCTTCCAGTTCTTCTTTCCGAACAACGATGCCGGAGGGGTGAGCTGCAAGCTCAGTGAGAATTGCGAACCGCGGCGGGTGTACAGCGGGTTATCTATTGAGTTACGCGCCAGAGTCAACCCGAGCACTATAGAGTTTGATGTACCGTTGTTCATATAGTACAGGTACTCCCAGTTCTTGAGATAGTACCAGTTGTACGACAGTTCGGTCTGGAACGTGAAGTAGTCATCAGGCCACTTCAGTCGCTTTCCGAAGCCCACGGTCACGCCCACCATCTGCAACACCTTGTTGGGGTCGTAGGCATTGTTTATGCTGTTCTGATAGTAATCCGAACCATAACCGTAGCTGTTACCGTAGCCCCAGCCGTTGGTAAGCCAGGGATTGGACCATGTGCTGTTGTAGTACGATGAGTTCACACCTGTCTGACGGCTGTAGTATGCCGATACCGAAAGTGAGTTGGGGCGCTTGCCGCCGAACCACGGGTCGAGGAACGATATACTGTATGCCTGATAGTAGCGGGCATTGGTCTGGGCAGAGATGGTAAATGTCTGACCCTCTCCCTGCGGTATCAGCCCCTTGTATGAGCTGGGATGGAACAGGTTCTTTATGGAGAAGTTATTGAACTTCAGCGCGAGCTTACCGATTACACCGGTCTGTCCCCAACCCATAGAGAACTCTATCTGGTCATTTGCCTTGGACTCGAGGTTGAATATTATATCCACGGTACCGTTCTCTTCATTCGGCTCGGGACGTATGTCCATATTTTCAGGATTGAAGTGGCCGGTCTGCGCTATCTCACGTGCCGAACGCATAAGGTCTTCCTTGCTGAACAGCTCGCCCGGCTTCACACGAAGCTCACGGCGTATCACCTTTTCATAAAGACGGTCGTTACCGTTGATTACCACATTGTTGATACGCGCCTGCGGACCTTCCACCATGCGCATCTCCAAGTCTATAGAATCGCCATTCACGTTACGTTCTATAGGCACGAGATTGTAGAACAGATAACCACGGTTCATATACAGGTTCGATACTGCGTCATCATCCTCGTTCGTACGTTTGTTGAGCAACTTCTGGTTATACACGTCACCGGGTTTTATGCCGAGCACGTCATTGAGCAGTTCGGTAGGATATACCGTGTTGCCCACCCATGTAATATCATTGATGTAGTATTTCTTACCCTCTTCGAGCGAGATATACACATCCACGGTCTTTTCATCGTAAGGCACAACGCTGTCGGCAAGAATCTTGGCGTCGCGGTAACCCTTCTCGTTGTATTTGTTGATTATGCGGTTCAAGTCATCGCGGTAATCGCTCTCCACAAACTTCTTCTGCTTGAAGAGATTGAGCAGTTTGTTCTTCTCATTGGTCTTCTTCATCACGCGTTGCAGCGCGTTGTCGCTCATCACCTCATTACCGTCGATATAGATTTTGTGCACCTTCACCTTATCGTTCTTATCGATATTGATGTCCACGATCATCTCATTCTTGGCTGACAAATCCTCGTGCAGCGTAATCTTCACATCTGCGTTACCGAAGCCCTTGCCTGAAAAATAATTCTTTATGATAGCTTCGGCTCGGTTCACTATGTTTTGGGTTATCTGATTGCCTTTGTGCAATTGCAGACGTTCCTGAAGGTCATCACGTTCGCCCTTCTTGATTCCGTAATAGTTTATGGCTGATATACGGGGCTGCTCACGCAATTTTATCGTAATCCAAGCCTTGTCGCCGGCAACTTTGTCTACCACCATCTGCACTTTGCTGAACAGACCTTGACGCCACAGACGCTTCGATGCGGCGGTCAGTTCTGATCCGGGGATATCCAGTCTTTCCCCTACCTTCAAGCCCGAATATCCTATGATGATGTAGTCATCATAATTGCTGGCTCCTTCCACCGATATTCCGGCAAGCTCGTAAGTACGTGGAATGCCCGTAAACACCACGGTGGGATTGAACACAGTATCGGTTGGCATCTGCGCCATCGCCGATGAAGCGAATATCGCGGATATTATGAATAGTAGCTTGATACGCATAATGTGAAAGTACTATATTTGGTCTTCTAATCTGGTTATTTGTTCGGAAGTCTTGCCGAAACGGCGCTCCCGTGATTGGTAGTCTACAATAGCTTTGTACAGGGCTTCCTTATCAAAGTCAGGCCAATACATATCGGTGAAATAAAGTTCGGAATAGGCTATCTGCCATAGCAGGAAATTGCTCACCCGCTCGTCACCGCCGGTACGTATGAGCAAATCAGGGTCGGGGATGGAGCGTGTGGTAAGATAATCCGAAACCGTATCCTCCGTAATACTGGAGCTGTCTATATCTCCGCGCAAAGCGGCATCCACCATATCGCGCACCGCCTTGGTAATCTCCCAACGCGAGCTGTAGCTCAATGCGAGGTTGACCTGCATTCCCGTCCCTTTCGATGTGGCGTCGATAGATCTGCGGAGACTCTCCATGGATTCCTCCGGCAACCGCGAACAGTCGCCTATCACGTTCAGACGAACGCCATTGGCTATCATGCCCGAGGTTTCCCGCTCCAATGCCACTACTATCAGATGCAGCAACGCATCCACCTCCTCTTTCGGCCTATTCCAGTTTTCGGTCGAGAAGGCATAAAGCGTCATATATTCCACACCCGCTTCGGAACCCGCCTCTATAACACGGCGCACGGCATCTACTCCTGCCACATGTCCGGCGGAGCGTTCCATGCCACGCGACTTCGCCCAACGTCCGTTACCATCCATTATTATGGCTATGTGACGTGGTACGCGTGTAGTGTCTATAGATTTTAAAAGCGATTCCATTATAGCGATTGAAGTTTATTATCTGTTGTCATTGATTGGTCTCAGTCTATTCTGTTGCAGGTCACACATCGCGGGCCGAATTCGTAACTGATGCCGACTGTCAACGTCGAGTACCAATCGGTATTTTTCAAAAACGAACTTTTTATCTGATACAGGTCGGATAGCTCCTTGCTGTCGACATTGTCGCTGAACACTTTTGTCATGGAGAACTCCGCGCTCAGGTTAAGACGTCGTGATATCTTATATCGCACCCCAACTCCTATAGGAATATTGAAGCCCACGAAATTATCATCTCCTGTATGTGCCATGGACACCCCAACACCTACTGCAAGGAAAGGCGACCAACGTTTAAGTCTCTTGTATGTCTCACCTATGCCGAATGCGAAAAAATTGCATTCGCCACGCACACCCAGATCATATACAGTGGATTTGAAACTGTACTCCGCACCATCGGGAAGCACATTCTCGAATTCCGATGTATTGCCGCTTATCCCGCACATACCCAATTGGGCGCGGAGCGACCATCGGCTGTCGAAAAGATAACGCAATGATGCATTTGCGGCAAATCCGGGATGCTTGTACAAGTTACTCTCATTGGCATCGCCGAGATAACCGCTCATCCCCAGCCCCACACCTACATCAAACTTATAGCTTTCCACATCCTGCGCGCGCACATATCCCGCTCCTGCCACCAAAGCGACAAGCAACGATATCATTATTTTACCAAATATGCGCACTATCAAGTAATGTCAGGAATATAGCAGCAGGTTTATTGCAGCGGTTTGAAACTCAATCTATTGATTACGCCACGCCATACGGTGTCGCTCAATGTTCCATCGGACTTCATGCCGCCGAACAAATATATGTAGGGGCAATCCCATTGTGTAATCGGCTTGTCGGCACGGCTTGCAGAGGAGTGTATCACTTTATACCACGCGGGCAACGCCTTGGGGGCAAACTCCCTCCATCCGGCGGCACGCGAACTATCGAATATCGTTTTTTCAAATACAAGAGCCTGTGCATAAGCCACCTGCGGCATGTAGTCAGGAAGCTGCATAAGCTCACCGGCCTTACTCCAATGAACGCCACGGTCAAGCGACATATATACGGTATTGGTGCAGATACCGTTGGCATCCTTTCCGCCAAACGCCAACAGGGTTGTATATTCCGTCACTACCCAATCAGTAGCAGTTCTGAACGAGAAATAAGGAACTATAGTCGCCCCCTCTACGTCAGGGATACCGTTGATACTCATGCACACCCACTGGCTGCCATCGTACGCCCACATATCGCCGGTCAAATCACCGGAAGCGGTGCGGCCACCGAGAATCATCATCATGGGCTGCTCCGACCACTTGGTAGTAAACAGCAGCGAAGTGCTGGTTCCGCTCACAGGACAGTTGCCTGACACTGCGGTTTCTGTAGTAGCCGGATATGTCACATGCTTATAAGCACCATTGCCGTCAGCCTTCACACCAACCACCGAAGTGCCGTAGCCGCCATAGATATAGCTCATCTCGGCACCTGTCGATGTCCATGTCGAGCCTGTGTCCTGCGATTTGTACAGCACATTTCCGCCGCCCACTACATACAGGGCGTCGTCACTTGCCGTCAATGTCTCCAATACGGCTCCCGAGGGAAGCGACACAGTGGCTATGTCCCAATCGTTGTTGGCAGGATTCGAAGATATTGCCCTTACGGTATTGGCTCCTTGCTGGGTAAAGCATACTGCCTGTCCCTTAAACTCCACTGTTTTTTGAGCAGATGGAGCCGAAAGCGAAGTGGGAAGTGCGCACATCGCGGTCTCGCCCCATGCGAGCGAGTCGGGATCCATATTGTGCACATTGACATATATGGTATAGGTGCGGTCAATCAACTTATTATACGACACCAGCTTCAATTTCACCGAACCGCGGCTGAAATCGATTGAGTCAGTGGAATTGGTAAGATAATTCACGATGGTATCCGACCCGTTTTTACCGGGCATTGTTATCTCTGCCGTACTTACCGACGACAGACCTATGCTTACAGGCAAACGCGACACCTTGGTACCTTTCGGAAGTGAATCAGCGTTGAATATCACAGCATTATTCAAATCTATTGAGAAAAACACCGAATCAAGGTTAGCAAGCACGCTATCGTTTTTGACAAGGCTGAATGAAGTGACCATCACAGCTGATTCGCTGCTATTGTCATATTCTATCTCATCTTCACTGTCATCGTTACAGGATGCCACAAACATCGAGCCGAGCAATGCGAGCACCACATATATTGGGAATCTTCTATTCATAAGGCGTTATTTTTCAACTTGCAAAGTTAACAAGATTTTCATTAACCCATACCCTATTATAGTTAAATTTAGTAATCATGCTCGCGCACGACGCACAATGCCACGTTTTTATTGACAATCCCCCGCTACTCCGCGACGTACAGGAATCATCAATAATCCGGTGCAGTGTTTTTAACATCCATTATTACATTTCCATCCAGCCGGCTCACCATTAATTCACCGGAAGGAACCGACATACGCGCTGCACCTTTATCGCCAAGCATCATCTCCGAGACTTCAATTCTGGCATCATCCCATAGCCCTGAATCGATAAACGACGACAATATCCGGGCACCGCCCTCAACCAACACGGATGTTATACCCCGACGTCTCAACGCATAAAGCACCTGTCTCAGATCCACATCGGCATCACATATCTCGCAGTCCACACCATCGGGTAAATCATCGCGTTCACGGCTACAGAAGTACACAGTACCGTCACTGAGGATATTTGCATCCGGTGACACACGCCCCCCACGGTCCAACAACACCCTCACCGGCGACCGGCCCTCTATCATCCTCACATCAAGACGCGGATTGTCAGCCAATGCCGTACCGCTGCCCACCAATATGGCATCGTACATCGAACGCAACCCATGCACAGCTTGCTGTCCGAGCGGGGTAGAGAATTTGACAGGTCGGTCATCGGCAGTACGCTTGCAATCAAGATACCCGTCGGCACTCTGCGCCCATTTCAAAGTCACATACGGGCGGTGTGATTTATGAGCTGTCATGAACCGTGCGTTAAGGGCTTCACATTCGTCAGCCAATACACCCGACACCACCTCCACACCGGCGTTACGCAGCATGGCTATCCCACGGCCGCTCACCCTCTCGTTTGGGTCGCCGCACCCTACCACCACACGCGGTATGCCCATATCTATTATCAATTGCGCACATGGCGGAGTCTTACCATAGTGCGAGCAAGGTTCCAGTGTCACATACATGGTACTATTCGTCAACACCGACTTGTCAACCACCGATGCCACGGCATTGACCTCGGCATGACCCTCACCGAAACAACGATGATACCCCTCGCCCACAATCCGGCAATCACACACTATCACCGCGCCCACCATGGGGTTAGGTGAAACATATCCCGCCCCACACCGGGCAAGCTGTAATGCCCGACGCATGTATTTCTCCTCTACTTCCAATCTCCGCAGCGTTTTATCAATTCAATAAGATGTTCCACGGCTTCGTCAGCGGGAATATTCTTTTCCACGCACTCCTTACCCTTGTACAGGCTCACGCATCCTGCCCCGGCACCCACGTAACCGTAGTCGGCGTCAGCCATCTCGCCGGGACCGTTGACTATACAGCCCATGACCCCTATTTTCAATCCCTTGAGATGCGAAGTCGCAGCCTTCACACGGGCAAGGGTCTGCTGAAGGTCAAAAAGTGTACGTCCGCAACCGGGGCAAGATATGTACTCGGTGCGGGTGAAGCGCAAACGCGCTGATTGAAGAATCGAATAAGCCAGGCGGGCACACTGCGCTTCATCGAGCGCATCACTCTGTATCATTATGCCGTCAGCCAAACCGTTCAATAGTATCGAACCGCAATCCACAGCGGCACGAATCATAACATCCTCTGCGGCAACACCGGCATAACGCACCGACACTACCACCGGATTATGCAGACCGGCATTATCCATGGCATGGATAGCCGCTTGCATCTCAGCCGGTTTATTGACATGCCGTGAGGTCAACAGCACAACATCTTCGACAGCCAACTTTGGCATCGAACAAAGCACCTGCGACGCATCAAGTTCCACAAACCTTATATCAGAAGTCCCGACAAACATATCAGGAACGCTGTCGGCAGGATAATTCGCGTCCGCCACAGTCCCCACAACAACAGGAAGATTACCGCCACCTATTCCACCTACGGCATGCGTCGCCCTACGGCACGGAGCCACGGCATCATAACCTGCGGCATATTCCCCTGCTATCGGCTCACCTTCAGCAAAGCCCGACACATAATCGACCAATGCACGCGCTACCGGCAATTCGCGCTCCGGCTCCTCACTCAGCGACACCCTTATAGTATCGCCTATACCTTGCGCCAGAAGAGTTCCTATACCTACAGCCGACTTTACGCGTCCATCCTCGGCATCTCCGGCTTCCGTTACTCCAAGATGCAATGGATAGTGCATATCCTCAGCATCCATAGCACGAACCAAGCGGCGCACCGTCTCCACCATCACCACCACGTTAGATGCCTTAATGGATATCACCACATCGTGGAAATCATTTTTGCGGCACACACGCAGGAACTCCATGGCACTCTCCACCATTCCGGCAGGAGTATCGCCATAACGGCTCATTATACGGTCCGACAGCGACCCATGGTTCACACCTATACGTATAGCCGTACCATGCTCCTTACAGAGTTTCAGAAATGGGGTCAACGCTTCGTCCACACGTTTAATCTCAGCTTGATATTCCGAATCGGTATATTCAATCTTACGGAACGTACGGCCGGGATCCACAAAATTGCCGGGGTTGATACGTACTTTCTCCACCTTTTGCGCGGCGGCAAATGCCGCACGGGGATTAAAATGGATATCGGCAACCAACGGCACATCGCATCCCGCATCCCTCAACCGGGCGCGTATCTCACCCAAATTTTCAGCTTCACGTACCCCCTGGGCAGTAAAGCGTATATATTCGGCTCCGGCATCGGCAATACGCAAAGCCTGTGCCACCGACGCATCAGTATCCATGGTCGAGGTCGATGCCATGGACTGTATTCTAACCGGATTGTTTCCGCCAAGCCGAGTACCGCCCACATTCACTTCGGTGGTATTACGGCGCTTATAATCAAACGTTGACATTATCGTACTGCAACAATATATTTGTCAATTGGTTTTGTACTGGAATTTGACATCTTTCAGTTCGGAATTGACCTTAACAATCTTTTCCGACAATTTCTTACGGTAGGACTCGAAACGCGCACTCACACCGGCATCGCTCAACGCCAGTATCTGTACGGCGAGAACACCCGCATTCATACCTCCGTCTATACCCACCGTAGCCACAGCTATACCAGGAGGCATCTGAACTATCGACAGCAACGCATCACGACCCTCAAGAGAAGAACTGATAGGCACACCGATTACCGGTACCGGAGTCATCGCCGCTATTACACCAGGGAGGGCAGCCGCCATTCCGGCTCCGGCTATAATCACCTTTATACCTCTATCTTGTGCCGAACGCGCAAAACTCTCCACTTCAGCCGGCGTACGATGTGCCGACAAGGCATTCATCTCAAACGGCACTTCCATTGAATCAAGAAATGCGGCAGCTTTCTTCAATATGGGCAAATCCGACAGACTACCCATGATTATGCTCACTACTGGTTCCATTGTAATTTATTTAGTATTATTTATTATCGTCCAATCAAAACATCGACAGCAACATCACACACACGAAGCCATTGGCAGCTCCGGCAACGACCTGCCATATAGTGTGGCGGTGCAGACCGATACGGGCTGTACCCACAAGCCCTGCCGCCAAGACCACAGCAACAATCACCCACAGCATATCCACAATGGCATAGTCACTGACCGCCATGCGAAAAGCGATCGCCACCAAACCGCCCATAGCAGCCATGTGCGCGCTTATTTTCCACCGAGTGTTAACGGCAAGCGAAATCAAAGCCGCCACAAACGCTCCTGCAAGAAAACCCACGAGCCACAGAGGGGCATTGGCTTTAAAAAGGTAGACTGTACAAGCCAGGTAGCTCGCCGCCGTAATTATGTACGGAACAGTACGCTCCGTACGTTCGTTGACGCCCGGATCCTTCACCAAGCCAAGACGCCACATCCCGGCAATGGCAAGCAACGGCACCACACCGGTGATGATAAACGTCACCGCCACCACTCCGAAACGCACACTCACCGGCACCGACGACAACGCCGACACCCATAAAGCGAGCGCCACTCCATAGGTAGGGACAAGAAGCGGGCTGAACACTAATGATAATATTGTTGCTATCTTATTCATATCTATATTTCGTATCAACAGTTATATCCACAATCGCAACCCATCAGATACCCTTACGCAAACGCCCCACCGGTATGCCAAGTTTCTCCCGGTATTTGGTAACCGTGCGGCGGGCTATATCGAATCCTTCGGACTGCAAAGCTTCAGCAATCGACGCATCGCTCAACGGACGACGCTTATCCTCCCCGTCGATTACCCGTCGCAATGCGGCAAGCACTTTCTGGGTGGACACATCGTCATTCTCCTTTCTGCGTTCATTAAAGAAGAATTTTATCGGATACACACCTTGACGTGTGGCAACATATTTTCCGGCTGTAGCCCGGCTTATCACCGACACATCATCACCCGTGACACCCGATATATCTTTCAATATCATAGGACGTATGCGCATAGGGTCATCGGTCAGAAAGAAATCGCGTTGCCATTGGACTATAGCCCACATGACACGGAACAATGTCTGCTGACGCATCTCCAACACACGCATAAAAGCCACAGCTTCATCCCGCTTCTGACGTATGAAAGCACCGGCTTCGGCAACCTCTTTGCGCGTACCTCTGCCACTGCCCTCCGCTTCCACCGTAAAGCTGCGCTCAATCTGCAGATGGGGAATCTTGTTAAGCAATGTCAATGTAAGGCGGTCGCCCTCCGTCTCCACCAGGAAATCAGGAGTAATATGGCGCACACGGTCATCCTCACCTCCACTGACCAAAGCCCCGGGTTTCGGATTAAGCCCGCGTATCACATCCAACGCCTCGCGCAACCGCGTCTCGTCAACGCCCAACAGTGAACGCATCCGGTCGAAATGCATCAATGAGAACAAATCGAAGTAGTCACGTATGATTTCTCGCGCCAATGCCACTGTCAGTGTATCCTCGCGGCGGTTCAACTGAATCAACAGGCTGTCGCGCAAATCCACGGCGCCCACACCGGCAGGCTCCAGCCCGCGAACCATATTCCACACGCGCCGTACATCATCGTCGGTCACATCCCATCCTGTCTGGATAGCGATATCATCCACCAATGCACGCACACTGCGCGTCATATATCCGTTATCGTCGATATTACCCGCCACAAACCGCGCTATCTCCATATCCCGGTCCGTGACCAGCGGATTTTCGGCGAGCTGCCCCATCAGCGAATCCATCAGCGAATCATCGGCAGCCACAGCCACCGGTTCGTAATACACATCGGAAGCACTGTGGTTATGCGCCTCCAATCTATAGGCGGGTATATCGTCATCCGTGCGGTAATCGGCAAGTTGCATCTGCTCCGCACTCTCATTGAAATCCGTATCGCCCAACGGAACGTCATCATCCTCCCCTACCTCTATGGCAGGATTGTCATCTACCGTACGGCGTATCTCCTCCTCCAGCTCCGGACCCGTCATCTCAAGCATACGCACGAATTGGAGCTGCATAGGCGCAAGCGTCTGCTGCTGCTTCTGGCGCAATGATAGGCTTAATGACTCATCCATCGGTTATCGCTGTCGGAAAAACAAGTTATATCGTTATTGCACTAAATATGCAAATGCCTTTATACAAAAATACGAAGCATTGGTCTGACCATAGGTATCGGTCTTTGACGATTCCATCTGTAGATAGATATAATCCACCTCTCCGAGAGCGGCGAGATTATTCACCTCAATCCAATCGTTATGAATGTTCGTACCCTTGGCAAGTTCTATTTTTATCGGCTGCTGGGTACGCACGCCACCGCGCACACCCCATATCAGGAGATTGCAATAGTCATTGGCACCAAACGGAGCGTATGGAGCGGTCAGATTGTCGGTTGTACCGCCATCAACATACCCCGCACCGTAGAGCATCTGATAATAACCCACGGTGCTGTTGGTGACATTTATCATCAAGGGGAAGAAACGTTCGCCGGAAGCAAGACTAATCTTACATGACGGATTTTCGGGAATCGAGGTCAATGATTCGCTCACATCCCAGTAGCCCAACATGAATGGCTTCTGGGCATCAGGTTTATTGCTTACAGCAACACATGCACCCCATACATCCTCATTAGTCCAATAACTTGACGTATAATTGGTACCGTATAACTTAGAGGGAGTAAAGCCAATCCACGAGTCATAGGTCGGATTGTAGTTTCTTGCAAAATTCACACCTCCGATTGAAAGCGGCTGTGTTGTATTCCACGATGCCCACACTCCAGCGGCATCATACCTTACGTCATATTGGCTCAATGTAAATACATGCTTGTCGGGACCGTTCTCTCCGTCATCGCTACACGACACGGCAATCATACCCAACAACGACACCATAAGTACACCGAAACATTTTTTCATAATCTTAAGAACTAATATTTTCAAATACAATTAACAATATGGCGTAAAGTTACAATATTTTCCTCAACACGCCCCAATTTTCACACCCTTTAAATAAATCAAAGGGCACACACGAGAGCCGTCACGTAAGCAATGTAGCCCAGCACAAGCACCGAGCCCTCCACACGTGTTATGGTACGTGTCCCGAATAGCCATCCGAATACCCAGAACATCAATGCCGACCCCACAAGCACCCCCATATCCATATTGCCCACATTGCCTAACGGAAGCGGGGATATGGTAGCCGACACGCCGAGCACCATAAAAATATTGAATATGTTGCTGCCTATCACATTGCCCAAGGCTATGCCGGGTTGCCCCTTTAGCGCGGCAGCCACCGAGGTGGCAAGCTCGGGAAGCGACGTACCGGTGGCTACTATTGTAAGACCTATCACCGCCTCACTGACACCCAATGCCGATGCGATATCCGATGCACCGGCTACAAAACGATCACCGCCATAGACCAATGCAGCCAAACCGCCAACTACATACAGCACCGAACGCCAGACCGGCATTTTTGGCACAGCCGAGGCATTGGCAGCTGCCGGATCCGATGGAGCAGCGGATTTTGCCTGTGAGAAGGTGTACCGCATGAATATGGCGAAGAACAGCAATAACAACAGTCCGTCGACGCGTGTTATCACCGCCGACGGCACACCGTCGAGCCAAGGGCCGTTGGACATCACCACCAACGCCACCGACGAAAGTATCACCAGCGGTATCTCATTTATCATCACGCTACGTTGTATCTTCATAGGCACAACCATGGCAGTGACACCTATAATCACCAATACATTGAATATGTTGCTTCCTACCACATTGCCCACTGCAAGCTCGCTGCTCCCGTTTACTGCCGAGAAAACACTTATGGCAAGCTCGGGAGCCGAAGTACCGAAAGCCACCACGGTGAGTCCCACTACAAGGTCGGATATGCCCATACGCTTGGCTATTGCCGATGCGCCATCCGTGAGAAAATTGGCACCGCCCAATATCAGCACCAGCCCTACCACTAAAAATATTATACTGAGAATCATACGACTATATTTTTCTATTATAAAATCAGCTCCAAAGTTACCTATAAATAGTGTAATATTAAACGTTCTTTTTGCGCCACCACGGATTTTACGTACTTTTGCAACAAATCATTGCCCTATTTATAACATGAAAACGGCAACAATGGATTGCATCGTACCATAATGGCGGTGCCCAAATCCCAACATAACCACAACCGAACACGTTATACAATAAAAATATTCATAACTCTCCAATAGAAATTCAAGTAACGCAAAAATGGCTGATTCAAATTTCATAGATTACGTAAAGATACATTGCCGCTCAGGAAAAGGCGGCGCCGGTTCACGACATTTTTACCGCGCGAAATACGTGCCCAAAGGAGGTCCCGACGGTGGTGACGGCGGCCGTGGCGGTCACATAATACTCCGTGGCAACGCACAGATGTGGACACTCCTGCCATTGAAATACAACCGACACATGTTTGCCGGCAACGGACAGAGCGGCACCGGCGGCCGTAGCTTCGGGAAGGACGGCAACGACGTGATAATCGACGTACCTTGCGGAACAGTGGTGTTCGATGCCGAGACAGGCGATTTCTTATGCGAGGTGAACAACGACGGCGAAGAAGTGAAATTGTTGCGCGGTGGCCGTGGCGGATTAGGCAATTGGCATTTTAAAAGCGCCACCAACCGCACTCCGCGTTATGCACAACCGGGCGAACCTGCCATCGAAAAAACTGTGATTCTTGAATTGAAGCTACTCGCCGACGTAGGTTTGGTAGGATTCCCAAATGCCGGAAAATCCACACTGCTTTCGGCTTTGTCTGCGGCACGCCCTAAGATTGCCGATTATCCATTCACCACTATGGAACCGCAACTCGGCATAGTCTCATACCGCGACAACCGTTCGTTCGTCATGGCAGACATCCCCGGCATCATCGAAGGTGCCAGCGAAGGCAAGGGGCTGGGATTGCGCTTCCTGCGACATATCGAACGTAATGCCGTATTGCTGTTCATGATACCTGCCGACGCCGAGGACATAGCCAAAGAATACAACATACTCTTAGGCGAGTTGGAGAAATTCAATCCGCAGCTCATGGACAAGCAACGGGTTCTGGCTATCTCAAAAAGCGACATGCTCGACGAAGAGCTGATAGCCGAAATCGAGCCGACCCTACCTGACGATATTCCTCACGTATTCATATCGGCAGTAACCGGTCTCGGACTCACCGAACTAAAAGATATACTGTGGGCAGCCGTAACCGACGAACGCAACCAGATAGCCACTCCATCCATCACTCACCGACCGCTTGACGGACATCATCGTGTGCGTGAAGAGGACGAATTCATTTTCGACACACCAACGATTGTCGACGAAGAGGATGACGAGGACTTCGATGAAGATTTCGACAATGGGGAGTGGGACGAAAGCTGGGACATGGATTTCCCCGACGATGTTATTGACAACGATTGATTACCCGCTGACAGAAGGCATTACAGCCTTCTCAACACTCCGTGGCACAAACGATGTCACTAATCCCTACTATGGATTTAACGTATGCCATTACTCCGGTGATGACCAATCCCATATCGACACTTGCCGGGAGTTATTGTGCAAACGTTTAAACATATCACCGGACAGGCTAATCATTCCGCGTCAGACACACTCATCCCACATAGCGGTAATTGACAGCTACGATTTAGCGCCGCTTGATGACATCGACGGCATGGTCACCAACGTAAAAGGCTTGGCATTATGTATCAATACAGCCGACTGCGTTCCGGTACTTATGGCAGATACTACGGCAGGCATAATAGCTGCCGTACATTCAGGTTGGCGCGGTACGGTCGCCGGGATTGCCGGAAAAGCGGTTTCAGGCATGGTACGCATGGGCGCCGTGCCACATCGCATCAAGGTGGTCATGGGACCTTCTATATGTACCGGATGCTTCGAGGTGGGACATGAGGTGGCACAGATATTCAACGACACCTTCCCGGGAATCCAAACCGTGGACAACTCACACCTCAAACCGCACATAGACCTCTCCGCCGCTATACGCGCCACACTGTACGATGTTGGAGTAGAGCCGGAAAACATATCCGGTCCACCGGCTTGTTCCATGTGCAACCATTCCGATTACTTCTCGGCACGCCGTCTCGGGATAAAATCCGGACGGACACTATCCGTGATAATGCTCCGGACTTGACCGGACACACATTGCACCATATATCCTATACTTGTGCAGTAATTTGTATATGACTGCACCAATGGTTAACTTTGCCGAATCATATCTAACCACATGCCGGAACCACAACCCATCAGGATTGACTTAGACGCAGTGCTGCAATCACGATTGCCGCGCCACTATAAGTATATACCACGCTTTCTTGTCCGATGGCTGGAAAATACTATATGCCAGGACCGGCTCAACGCCATGCTCAAAGAGTGTCATGGCAAACGCGACGCCGAATTTTGTCGTGGAGTGATTGAGCACCTGAACATCAGCTATACTACCGACGGAGCCGGATTGCCCTCCGGTTCACGAGTGATAATAGCCTGCAATCATCCTTTGGGTGGACTTGACGGCATGATACTCATTGACTATGTTACACGCGTATATGGCATGAAGCCAAAATTCATAGTCAACGACCTGCTCATGGCAATAGAGCCACTGAGCGGTGTTTTTCTCCCGATTAACAAACACGGACAGCAATCCCGACAGGCATCATCCGACATAGAGAGAGCTATGGAAAGTGATGCGCCCGTCATCATATTCCCTGCCGGACTGGTGTCACGAAAAGGAGCCGACGGAACCATCGCTGACCTTCAATGGCAAAAATCATTCGTGAACATGGCAGTACGCTTCCAACGCGATATAATTCCCACATTCTTTAGCGGACAAAACTCAAAGTTTTTTTATAATTTTGCAAAACTTAGAACCCGATTGGGACTGAAATTCAACGTTGAGATGATTCGGCTTCCCAAGGAGGTGTTTCTAAGCCAAGGAAAAAACTATACCATAACCGTAGGAGAACCTATACCCTGGCAGTCGCTGGCTAATGGCTCCTCAGCCCGCCGACAAGCCGAGGATATCCGAAACATAGTATATAACCTCTCCGGTAAATAAAAGCACCCGTTCCACACCACCCATGAATCAGAAGATAATTGACCCGATACCCACCGAACTAATTGAAGCCGAGCTCACACCCGACGCATGGCTGCGCGACACCAACAAGGGTCATAACCGCATATACGTGGTGGATGCCCGAAAAGCTCCAAACACGATGAAAGAAATAGGCAGACTTCGCGAGACGGCATTCCGCGCGGCAGGAGGAGGTACAGGCAAGGACTGCGACATCGACATGTACGACACCATGTCGCCGGCTTGTCGCCAACTGATAGTGTGGGACCCGCAGGAACGCATAATACTTGGTGGCTACCGATTCATCACCGGTTCCGACATACGTTTTCTTCCCGACGGGTCTCCGCGTATAGCCACCAGCCACATGTTCCGGTTCTCAAAAAAATTCATTGACCAATACCTGCCCCACACCATTGAACTCGGACGCTCCTTCGTAAGGACCGAATACCAGTCGTCGCGAGCCGGAGCCAAAGCACTGTTCGCGCTCGATAATCTGTGGGACGGTCTTGGAGCGCTCACGGTAATACATCCGGAAATAAAATACCTCTTCGGTAAAGTCACCATGTACCCAAGCTATTCACGCGATTGCCGCAACATGATTTTGTACTTCCTCGAAAAACACTTTCCCGACAACGAGCAACTTGTGGTTCCGATTCAAGCCCTTGACACACAGATGGACACCACTGCGCTGGAAGCCCTGTTCACCGGCAAATCATTTGACGAGGACTACCGCATACTCAATAAAGCGGTACGCAGCTACGGATACAACATACCACCGCTCGTCAATGCCTATATGGGACTGTCGCCGACTATGAAAGTATTCGGCACGGCAATCAACGATGAGTTCGGCGATGTGGAGGAAACCGGAATTTTCCTTGCTATCTCAGAAATATTCGAGGAGAAAAAACAACGGCATATCGGCACATACCACCCCTAACGCGAATCCGCGTATAAACCCGTGACCCGGATTCAGACTTCAGCATAAATACGCCACATAGCATCACCACACATCAAAAAGGCAACCATTTACATAGCATCGCACATAAAAATAATGTATCTTTGCATCATGTAATAAAATGTGTGACACGAAAATGGAAACGCCCATATCACCATATCGCCGCGGTGCCGACCAGGGATTCTTCTTTGGTTTGTATCTCAGCGCCATGTTCATAATATCGGCTGTATCCGTCAAAGTGCAGTTTTTGGGTATAATCCCACTGATTATGGCAATATCCGTCCCATTTATCATCTACCGATTACTTAGGCGTACATACGTGGAGGAATACGGCACATCAACACTCTCGGCACTATGGATGCAAGGTATTATGATTTTCATCTGCGGATCGCTCATACATGCCATCGTGGCGGTTGTGTACCTCAAATGGATTGAGCCGGATTTCATAATCACACAATTGCGTTCAGCCATACAGTTTTACAAAGATTCAGGCACCGAGACCGGCATTCAGATATCTGACATGCTTGCGCGCATGATACGTGCCGGTGCAGTACCATCCACCACATCTATAGTAATCGAAACTATATGGCTCGCCATATTCTCCGGGTCAATGCTTTCATTGCTCATGAGCATACTGGCACGGGCACGCGGAGTTCCGTCGTCAGGAAAGGAAAAATGGTTCCGCTGATACCCCACGACAAAACCGCATCATCATAACACCACAAAAATCAAACTCTTATGGATATATCTGTAATAGTACCCTTATACAATGAAGCCGAATCACTGCCCGAGCTCGAGCAATGGATAGCACGCGTGATGAAGGAAAACGGCTTCAGCTATGAAATAATTTTCGTAAACGACGGCAGCACCGACACCTCCTGGGAGGTAATACGCGGACTTAGTGAGAAGAATCCCGCCGTAAAAGGTGTCAGCTTCCGCCGCAACTACGGCAAATCACCTGCGCTGAATACCGGATTTGCCCGCGCCAAAGGCGATGTGGTAATAACCATGGATGCCGATTTGCAAGACAGTCCCGATGAGATACCCGAACTGTACCGGATGATTACAGCCGACGGCTACGACCTGGTAAGCGGATGGAAACAAAAGCGTTACGACCCTCTGTCCAAAACCATCCCCACTAAACTGTTCAACGCCACGGCTCGACGCGTGAGCGGCATCCACAATCTTCACGACTTCAATTGCGGACTGAAAGCCTACCGCAACAAGGTGGTGAAACATATCGAGGTATATGGCGACATGCACCGATACATACCATACCTCGCGAAAAACGCCGGATTTACCAAAATCGGAGAGAAAGTGGTCCACCACCAGGCCCGCAAATACGGAAAAACTAAATTCGGGCTCGACCGTTTTGTCAACGGATATCTCGACCTTGCCACCCTATGGTTTACAAACAAATTCGGAGTCAAGCCCATGCACTTCTTCGGACTGCTCGGAAGCCTTATGTTCATAATCGGTTTCATAGCCACGCTCGTGGTAGGCGGCATGAAACTCTACCACATGTACACCGGGGGCAACTACACATTAGTGACCGACTCTCCCTACTTCTACCTGTCGCTTGTAACCATGGTTCTCGGCACACAACTTTTCCTCACCGGATTCCTTGGCGAACTGATAGTGCGCAACTCTCCCAGGCGCAATGATTACGAAATAGAAGAAGAACTTAAACTGAATTAGTAAAATGACTCAAGCTACTGAAACATACACCCGCTTCCTTCAACTGGTAAAGGACCGATATTCATGCCGCAAATACCTGTCGACACCCGTATCGCGCCAATTGCTCGGAGATATCATCGAGACCGCGCATCTTGCTCCATCGGCATGCAACAAACAGCCATGGCGGTACATAATAGCCGACACCCCCGATTTGTGCCGTGAAATAGCGGCTTGTTACGGACGTGATTGGGTAGACAATGTCCCGGCTTTTATAGTGGCATGCGGCGTACATGACGAGGCGTGGCACCGTGCTGACGGCAAGGACCACACCGACGTTGACATCTCCATAGCCGTAGAGCATATCTGCCTTGCAGCAACCTCATTGGGCTTAGGTTCATGCTGGATATGCAACTTCGACGAACCGAAGCTTTCAGCCACCTTACACCTCCCTGAAGGCATCGAGCCAATCGCTATAATACCTATAGGCTATCCCGATCCGGAAGCGGCAATACCCGAAAAGAAACGCAAACCGATAGAGGAAATCATACAATGGGGAAAATTCTGACAATAGCGGCAATAGGATTACTGACACTCATTATCTCGGGGTGCAACACATCAGGATGTACCGACAATCAGAATTCACTTCCTCTTGCCGGATTCTATGACTACGCCACCGGACAAGCCATATCACTAAGCATCCTTGACATAGGAGGCGTGGATGCTCCCGACGACTCTTTGCTGTACACTGCCGGAACCGCATACTCCGAAGTGTACTTACCGTTCCGTTCGGCACAGAACTCCACATCATACTTCATACACTACGCTCAGGCGGGCATTGATTCCGACGAGATGAACGACACCCTCACGTTTGACTATACCTCCCAACCATACTTTGCGTCTGAGGAATGCGGCGCCATGTACCATTACTCCATAACCCGCATGACCCACACCACCCACATAGTGGACTCCGTGGCTATAACCGACTCGCTCATAACCAACAAGAATCTTCAGCGCATAAAGATATTTTTCCGCACCATGCCCGAACCCGACCCGGAACCGGAACCTGGTCCGGAGGAACCTGAACAGCCGGAAGAGCCGGAAGCGTAACACCAATATCACTCCCACTGCAAAATGTATCTGACTCGTATAATATTTGTATTCATAACTCTGATTCTGACAGGGATTTCATCGATGGAATCACTTGCCCAACGCCGTATCACCCCCGTTGAGCCAAAAGCTGGAACCATTGGCACTCCGGTACAACCAAAAAACGATGAGCCAACCCGCCCAACATCTCTCGAAGAGCGCAAAGACGCTCAGGGCAACATCGTATTGGTGGACACCATCACCGGACAGGAATGGGTCGATTCGACAGCCATAACACGCAAAGCCAAGATGATTTATCCATTGTTGGAATCCGTATCGGTGGGTGTCAATATCTGGGACCCCGTTATGAAAATGTTCGGACAAAAATACGGTGGCATGGACGTATGGGCGGAATTAAGCCTGCACAACAGATACAAGCCTATATTCGAATTCGGCATGAGCAGCTGCGACGACACGCCCGAGGAGATGAACTACACGTTCAAGTCCAAGCTCGCCCCCTACTTCCGCATAGGCATGAACTACAATATCTTTTACAACAATAGCCCCAACTACCAGTTTTGCGTCGGAATGCGCTACGGCTTCACTCCATTCTCATATCAGGTAACCGATGTGACAGTGAGCGACGGATACTGGAACGAGCCCACCCATTTCGACCTTCCACGCCAAAGCACAACCGCCGGATATTTCGAACTGGTGGCAAGCGTAAAAGTAATGATTATAAAGTCATTCTCTTTGGGATGGAGCATCAAGTACCATTCTATATTGCACGAAGGCAAATCGCAATACGGCAAACCGATGTACATACCCGGATTCGGCAAACGGGGCAACAGCTTCACCGGTAGTTTTTCCATAATCTATACGATTCCCCTGAACAACCGACCGATAGAATCGGTTAATTAAGTATCATACAAGGAACCACAGATTATAGGACAAATGAAAAAGATAATAGTGATAGGTGCTTCATCGGGATTAGGAGCACGCATAGCCACCGACTTCGCCCGTTTAGGGTTCAGAGTCGGCATAGCGGCACGCCGCGAGGACAGATTAAAGGACATCAAGGCATTGTACCCCGAGCGCATAGCCTATCAAACTATCGACGTGACAACTCATGACGCTGTTGAACGTTTCTACAATCTTATAGAACTCATCGACGGTATGGATATACTGCTGTTCGCATCAGGAATAGGATTTCAGGATCCGGAACTCAAAGACTCCACCCTTACCGACACATTACAGACAAACGTTGTGGGATTTGCACGCATAATAGCGGCTGCATATAAATATTTCAGGGACACCGCCAATCTCCATCCCGGACAAATTGCCGCAATCACATCCGTAGCAGGAACCAAAGGCATAGGAGTTGCCGCAGCCTACAGCTCTTCGAAGCGATTCCAGCAAATGTTCATCAACTCCCTTGAGCAACTCGCATATCGCCAGCAGGTCAATGTAAAATTCACCGACATACGCCCCGGATTCGTACGCACACCCATACTCAACAACGACAAAGACTACCCCATGATTATGTCCGTGGACTATGCGGCACCACTCATAGAAAAAGCAATACTCAAACGCAAGCGCGTAGCGGTAATCGACTCAAGATGGCTGATTGTCAACACTCTTTGGCGCATGATACCTCAATGCCTGTGGAAACACATCAGTTTAGGGCTATAATACCATCGGAATTGACAATTATATGACGGTTTATTTGTAAATTTGCACCGTATAATGATTCCAACATCAATCAACGCGGACATGACAATAATCCAACCCGACAAAAAAGTGGCGTTATGCAGCGACCACGCCGGCTACGAGTTAAAAGCTGCCATAATAGCATATCTTAACAACCGCGGTATTGGCACCGATGACTTCGGCACTGAATCATCAGAAAGTTGCGATTATCCGGACTTCGCGCATCCTTGCGCACAAGCCATAGAGTCAGGCAGAGACTATCCAGGAATAGCCATGTGCGGAACCGGCAACGGCATAGCCATGACACTCAACAAGCATCAAGGCATTCGTGCCGCACTCTGCTGGACTACCGAACTCGCACGTTTGGCAAGAGCACATAACGATGCCAACGTGCTCGTGCTTCCCGCCCGATTCATAGACACCGAAAGCGCACTCGCCATAGTCGACACATTCTTGTCAACCCCATTCGATGGCGGAAGGCACATTCGCCGAGTTGAGAAAATTGCCGTCAAGCAATAACTTAATCCCGCATATTTCTCTTACATCTCCTCCTCTACGACATCCTGCACGGTACGCACCATACCTATCAGACGCGCATTGACAAAATCCGTGAACGCCTGTTTGTAACTTTCACTAACAGGTATATAGGTATTGCCGAAAACTATGCGGTTACGTTCTATCACACGTATCTTCGATGTATTGACTATAAACGAGCGGTGAACACGCATAAACATCTCTGAAGGCAATGCGTGTTCGAGCGTCTTCACATTCATAAGAGTCATCACACTTTTGGACTCCCCTTCCAGGCATATCTTCACATAATCCTTCAGACCCTCGATGTACAATATATCCTGTACCGGAATCTGTATCAACTTGTACTCACTTTTCACTATGATGTAACGATCCGTATTGCCTGCCGGACGTTCTTTCTCCACCGCACATTCATATGCCTTGGTTGCCGCTGAGAGAAATTCATCATAACTGATCGGCTTGAGCAGATAATCAAGGGCATTGACCTTAAAACCGTCTATGGCATAAGAATCAAACGCGGTGGTGAACACCACTTGGCAATTCTGCGGCACAACACGCGCAAATTCCATACCGTTGAGCTGCGGCATCTGAATATCGAGAAATATAAGCCCCACATTACCGGTAAGCACTGTCTTTATAGCTTCCTGGGCTGAAGAGAACACACCCGCAAGCTCCAGGAACGGAGTACGCTCCACATAGCTTTCTATCAATTGTGCCGCCAGCGGCTCATCATCTATCACACAGCAACGAAGTTTATCCATGGCTATTATTTTATAATTGTCAGTTTACTTTAATCATTTATTATATCAGCACGACGTGCCGTAATATCAGGCGGGGTACTTATATCAATAGTCATCCGCACCTCAAACAGTTCGCCATCGCGAATCTCAAGCGACGAACGCCCAGGATATTGCAGCGACAATCGTTTACGCAGATTCGACAAGCCTATACCTCCGGAATGTCCGCTACCCTTATGGGCATCACTGCGATGATTCACCGTGCGGCATTCCACCACACCCTCGCCGGATGCTACAATGGAAATTTCCACATAATGCGATGTCGACTCAGCCATTCCATACTTAAATGCGTTTTCCACCAAATTGATAAACAATATCGGTGCCATAGGCATACCCGCGCAACCTCCCGCGTCGAGAGTTATGCGGAGATCGGTTTGGGCTGGAAGACGCATGCGCATGAGTCGCACATAACTATCCACAAAGTCAAGCTCACTTCCGAGCGTCGCTGTCGACGAATTGTCGTAGAGCATATACCGGAGCATCTTGCTGAGCAGGTGTATAGCTTCCTGAGCTTTTTCAGGGGAAATACCCGTTAGGGCATAAATGCTGTTAAGCGTATTGAACAGGAAGTGTGGATTAAGCTGCGTCTTTAATTGACGCAACTCCATCTCCTTCCTATGCGACTCCTCCTCGCTCCGCTTACGCTCCACGGTAAGCCACTTGTAGGTAATCTTTATAGCCACGCTCAGGGCTATCGACAGCACAAGCACCATTGCATCACGGAATAGAAATGCCGGAAGATGGGCCTTATCCTTGACACCGCCGGCATCAAAACGCGGATGATACCCATGTTCCAACCCCATTGCATGAGACGGCCGCGATGGAGATCCTATGTATTCCCAACAAAAATATAATATCAGCAATGCTATAAATATCAGGCACAAGTTCCAGCCGGCGAACCTAAGCACACTATGCGGACGACCAAACGTACGGTCTATCACCACATAGTAGTTGATATAGAATATCGCCACATACACCACTGCCTTGAAATACAGCTCCATCGGCACATCATGACCTTCCGGGTGCGACAGCGACACAAGCACCTCGGGCAATACAAACAGCAGGCACAGGCATATTAGATGCGTAAAAAATATCCATACCGCATGCCGGTCAGGACCGCGCCAGTCTTTCAGAAGGCTGCCTATTTTAGATATTATCCTACTCATTTATTTACAAATATCCCACAAAAACGTCATTTTCACAAATCCTTTCGATGGATTTGTAACAAAATCTGCCCAATCAATGTGTTTCATTGACTATCAGCTATGCGCCCGCACACGTTTAACATGACTTAACCGCACACGATGCCTGCACGCATTTTTTAGACACCTATAGTGATTTTTTTAGTAATTTCGCGGTATGAAAGGTTCTGAAATCCGACAACGGCTCAAACCATGGATTCTACCCATAGCCATGGTAGCAGGCTTACTTTTCCACGAATACATCACCTACGTAAGCTTTCTTGCACCGTATCTGATATTTGCAATGCTGTTCATAACATTTTGCAAAATCAATCCGCATGAATTCAAAATCACCCGATTCTCAGGCTATCTGCTCAGCGTGCAGATTTTAGGAGCGCTCGCCCTTTATTTGGCACTGCGCCCCGTAAGCGCCGACATAGCACAAGGTGTGTTCATCTGCATCTTTTGCCCTACCGCCACGGCAGCACCGGTCATTACAGGCATGCTCGGCGGCAGTGTGGCACGATTGGTTGCATATTCTCTGGCAAGCAATATCACTGTCGCGTTGCTGGCTCCTATACTCTTCGCATGGATGGGAACCGACCATATCGACATACTCTCAGCGGCAGCCACCATTTCCGCGCGCGTGGTACCATTGATTGTAGCACCGCTGATAGCCGCGCTCGCAGCTCGTAAAATCACGCCACGATTCCACCATGAGGTAGCATCGCGACAAGCCCTGTCATTCTACATCTGGGCTGTGTCACTATTCATTGTCGTAGGCCGCTCGGTAAGTTTCATCATGGACGAGCCCCCGTCTAAAATCCCGGAAATCATAGTGATTGCTCTCTGCGCAGGTATCGCATGCGGACTTCAGTTCATTATCGGACGTCGCATAGGAGCACGCTGGGGCGACAAGATTTCAGGAGCGCAAGGACTCGGACAAAAAAACACTGTGCTCGCTATATGGATGGCACTGACATACCTCAACCCCATCTCCTCAGTAGGACCTGCAGCGTATGTGGCTTGGCAAAACACCATAAACTCACTGCAACTCTACTACAAGCAGAAAAGAGACACCGGTCACATACACAAAAAATCGGCGGCTAACGAAACATAACCCGCTCACAGATGTTAAGTTTATAAAACGATTCGCAATAAGTGTGCCCTATGGATAGCATGTATGAAATATTGATGGGATTGCCATTGTTCAATGGTGTAAGTTACAACCGCATATCGGAAGTGGTAGGCAGCACTAAATTTCATTTCCTCAAATACCTTGCCGGAGAACAGATAGTACAGGCAGGCGAACCCTGCACCCATATAAAATTCATTATATCAGGCAGCGCACGCGTAACCATCGAAAACAGCGACGGACGGTTCAAGGTGTCACAGACCCTATCCAAGCCCGACGTCATATCTCCGTATTTTTTGTTTGGACGCGCCACACACTATCCCTGCACAGCCACGGCAATAGAATCCACTGGCATACTGCAAATATCAAAACAGGATTACGTCAAGATTCTTAATTCCGATCCCATATTTCTCTTTAACTTCCTCAATCTTCTGTCGATGAACGCACAGAAAGCCATCGATGGCGTGCTTGCACTCACCACCGGCTCACTTGAGGAACGAATCGCCTTCTGGATTGTAGCACTCACACAGCGTGGGGGCAAGGACATCGTACTATCGTGCCGGCAACGCGACCTGTATGCACTATTCGGCGTACAGCGCACATCATTCATCGGCACACTCGACAACATGAAATCGCGTGGACTAATCGACTACAACCAGCACGAAATCCGCATCAACTCACGCGCCGACATGCTCGCCCTGCTCTCCTCCCCCGCCGAAGACTGAAGCAATTGCAGCTTCCCTTATCCTCATCATGTGGCAGCTCGTCTATATTACACACCATCTACTTAAATAGCCAATAAACCCAGTTGTATTGAATAAAAACATTCTTTTTTATTCAATACAGCAATTGAATTGAATAAAAAGAACTATATTCGCAGTCTAACAAGACGGCAATGAAAAATATAATCTTCAATCAAAAGTCTGAGCGCGATGAGCTGATGGCTCGTCCGTACCAACAGCGGCAAACCAAACATGATGTTGAGAATCTTCTCGCCAATCCGCTAATTAAGATGATCACCGGCCCACGGCGCGTTGGTAAATCAGTGTTTGCCTTGCTGATGCTACAAGGGAAGAATTTTGCCTACCTTAATTTCGATGACGCACAGCTGTTGGAGAATTGGAATGAGGATTTGGTGATGTCGGCTCTCGATGACATATACCCCGGATATGATTATCTACTTCTTGATGAAGTGCAGAACCTACCCAACTGGGATATGTGGGTGAGCAAATTATATCGTCGTGGCAAGAACCTGGTTATCACAGGTAGCAACGCAAAACTCCTGAGCAGTGAAATGGCGACATCACTGACCGGACGCTATCTAAAAATAGATATGCTTCCATTCAGCCTTGACGAAACCATGAGCTGGAATGACATTGACATTCATGCGCCGCGTGAGGAACAACTTGCCAAAGCCACTATACTCGCCGATGATTATATGCGCAACGGCGGTTATCCCGAGACCATAAAGGCAAGAGCTATCACAAAGAACTATCTCTCCACTTTGTTTGACTCCATATTGCTGAAAGATATTGCAAAGCGACACAAGGTAAGGAACACCACCGACTTGTATAACCTTGCCACATACCTACTTTCCAACTTCTGCAACCCGATTTCCTCAAACGAACTTGCCGCAGAGTTGGGACTGTCAAGTGTCGCAACCACCAAGAAATTTTGCGACTATCTCGCCGAGCCTTACCTGTTCTTCTATCTTCCGCGCTTCAACAACAAGCTGAAACTGATGAAGAAGGCTCCGCGAAAGGTCTACGTGGTGGATAACGGATTTGTGCAGAGCATCGCATTCAATCTCAGCGAGAACCTCGGACGACTGCTGGAAAATCAGGTATTCGTGGATCTCTTGCGCCGAGGCTACGAACCGGGTAACACACTATTCTACTACCGCACCCGCAACGACAAGGAAATAGACTTCGTGACCCGTCGCGGCACAAAGGTAGAGCAACTGATCCAAGTATGCTACGACATGACCTCTGAGAAAACCCGCAAGCGCGAACTTGATGCCCTCGTCGAAGCCGCCGAAGAACTCCACTGCGACAACCTACTCGTCATCACCAACGACCAAGAGGCACAAATAGAGAGGAAAGGAAAAATAATCAACATTATTCCCGTAAGTCATTTTTAATTCCACACAAATCCAATAAATAAAGAAGTCCCGCAATCTGAGATTGCAGGACTTGTGGAAATTTCTACTTCGGTGGGTGCTGAGGGATTCGAACCCCCGACCCTCTGCTTGTAAGGCAGATGCTCTGAACCAGCTGAGCTAAGCGCCCGATAATCGGTTCATCGCTGAAAGCGTTGCAAAGGTAGGCATTATTTTTGAAATGGCAAGCGTTTTTGCGATTTTTTTTAATAAAATCCATTTTTTCTCATTTTTCCAAACCGATAGTTTGTGTTTGATGTTGAAAATTCGTTAGTTTGCATTTTGCAATCATGAAAAACAAATCGCACAGGAAATGAAGGAGGAAAGCCCCAGCCGCCCACAGAATTTTTTCCGCCGCGTTGCCGATCTGTATGTCGACGGATTCCGCAACATGACGGTGGGCCGCACATTATGGGTTCTGATCATACTGAAGGTGGCGTTGCTGCTGCTGGTGTTCAAGCTGATCTTCTTCCCCGATCTGCTCCAGCGCGACTATGACAGCGATCAGGACAGGGCGCAGGCCGTCAGGAGTTCGCTGACCCATGAGAAATAAAAAAATCTAACCCTTATAACCGATTAAACTATTATGAACGATTTGATGAGTGTCGTGGACTGGTCGAGGGCTCAATTCGCCCTGACAGCGATGTACCACTGGCTATTCGTGCCCCTGACGCTGGGGCTTTCGGTGATCGTCGCGGTGATGGAGACCATCTACTACCGCACCCGTAGCGAGCGTTGGCTCGCCATCACCAAATTCTGGATGACGCTATTCGGCGTGAACTTCGCGATCGGCGTGGCCACCGGCATAATCCTGGAATTTGAATTCGGATCAAACTGGTCGAACTACAGCTGGTTTGTAGGCGACATTTTCGGAGCGCCGCTTGCCATTGAGGGCCTGCTGGCGTTCTTCATGGAGTCGACGTTTATCGCCGTCATGTTCTTCGGCTGGAAGAAAGTCAGCCCCCGTTTCCATCTCGCAGCCACCTGGCTCACAGGCATAGGCGCATCGCTGTCGGCTCTCTGGATCCTTGTGGCCAACGGCTGGATGCAATATCCCGTCGGGATGGAATTTGATCCGGCGCAGATGCGCAATGTGATGGACGACTTCTGGGCTGTCGCGTTCTCCCCGGTTGCAATCCACAAATTCTTCCATGCCGTGTTCAGCGGATGGGCTCTTGCCGGCGTATTCGTGATCGGCGTCAGCTGCTGGTTCCTGCTGAAAAAGCGCAATGAGGCCATGGCCATACGCTCGATCAAGGTCGGCGGCACGATAGGACTGGCCGGCATGCTGCTCACACTCTGGACCGGCGACAGCTCGGCACTCGACGTGGCTCGCGTGCAGCCTATGAAACTGGCCGCGATGGAGGGCCTCTATGAAGGTAAATGCGGACAAGAGATCGTGGCATTCGGCATCCTGAATCCGGAAAAAAAGCCCGACAATGACGCCGATCCCTATCTGTTCGACATATCCCTCCCGAAAGGTCTCTCATTTCTCGCCACCCACGACTTCAACGCCTTTGTGCCCGGCATCAACGACCTCATCAATGGTATTGAACTTACACCTGAGGGTGACACCATACGCCACGAATCGTACGCTGAGCGCATAGAGATAGGCCGGCGTGCCCATGAAGCCCTGCGCCGTTTCGATGCAGCTTCGGCAAAAGGCGACACGGCAGCCATGGCTCTGGCCGCCGCCGACCTGAAAGCCGACTACCGCTTCTTCGGCTACGGCTATCTCGACAATCCGTCACAAGCCGTGCCTCCGGTGGCCCTGACATTCTATTCATTCCACACAATGGTGATACTCGGCGGTTATCTCATGCTGTTCTTCGCCGTTGTCCTATGGGCTGTGTGGCGTCGCCGCAGCTGGCTTTCCAACAAGATAATACTTTGGGCCGGCATGCTCACCATACCGATTGTCTACGTGTGCTCACAGGCCGGATGGGTTACAGCTGAAGTGGGCCGTCAGCCCTGGATCATCCAGGACATCATGCCCGTACAGGCCGCCATCTCCGACATCCCGGTGTCAACCGTCATGCTGACGTTCTGGCTGTTTGCCGCCATGTTCACGGCATTCCTGGCCGCCGAGGTAGGCATCATGCTTCGCCAGATAGCCAAAGGATCAAAATCGGATTATGAATCACTAAAAGATTAAGACAACATGCAAACGATAGAATATCTACAGGACTATTGGTGGCTCCTGATCAGCGTATTGGGCGGTGCCCTGGTGTTCCTGCTCTTTGTTCTGGGAGGCCAGTCGATGCTGCTATGCCGCAACAACGCCACCGACCGGACCATGATGGTCAACGCCCTGGGGCGCAAATGGGAGCTGACATTCACCACGCTCGTGGTTTTTGGCGGAGCATTCTTCGCCTCCTTCCCTCTTTTCTACTCCACCAGCTTCGGCGGAGCCTACTGGCTCTGGATGCTGATCCTTTTCAGCTTTATCCTACAGGCCGTCAGCTATGAGTTCCGTTCAAAGCCGGGCAATATCTTCGGCACACGGACCTACGACACGTTCCTCTTCGTCAACGGCTGCGTTGGCTGCGTGCTTCTTGGCGTGGCCGTAGCGATGATGTTTTTCGGGGCTCATTTCGATGTCGTGAAGACCAATATCCTCGACAGCGCGTCGCCCGTGATCTCCACTTGGGCTCCGAGCCACGGATTCGAGGCCATCTTTGAATGGAAAAACCTCGTTCTCGGCTTCACAGTGCTGTTCCTGGCCCGCACCCTGGCATCGCTCTATTTCATCAACTGCATCGCCAACGATGCTGAATTCATCAAACGCCAGCGCCGGTCGGTGCTGATCAACGGCAGCATCTTCACCGTCCTGTTCCTGCTGTTCGCATTCCTGCTGCTTACGGCAAAAGGTGTGGAAGTGGCACCCGACGGAACAATGCAGTGGGTGGACTACAAATATCTCAACAACCTGATCGAGATGTGGCCAGTCGGGCTGCTGTTCCTGATCGGCGTGGTGATGGTTCTCTGGGGTATCATAACCACTGTGATCCTCACAAAATACCGCCATGGCATCTGGTTCTCGGGAATTGGCACGGTTATTGTTGTAATATGTCTGCTCTGCATCGCCGGCTACAACTCGACGGCCTACTACCCATCGCTGCAGGATGTCAATGCATCGCTGACCATCCGCAACAGTTCTTCGTCGCTGTTCACGCTCAAGGTGATGAGCTGGGTATCGGTAATCACGCCCTTCGTGATAGCCTACATTGCCTACGTATGGCACAAGATGAATGCCACACCCATCACCCCCGAGGAAATGAACTCAACCGACCATAAATATTAAGACACATGGACAAAAACAAAGAATATGAGTACAGCGGATTGCTGATCAATGGCTTCGCCATGATCGTGATCACGTTCGTGATAATCCCGGCACTGGTGCTCTTCTTCCTTCTGAACGACTCGTTCTCGGAAGGAGTCAAAGTGGTGACAACGGTTATCGGCGTTATCCTCTTCCTCACAGGATGCGTTGGCTACTTCACACAGGAGCCGAACGAAGCACGCGTGATGATCTTTTTCGGCACTTACAAAGGCACCTGCCGCAAGGTGGGTTTCTTCTGGGCCAACCCGTTCATGACACGCAGGAAACTCTCGCTGCGAATCCGCAACATGGATATCGAGCCTATAAAGGTCAACGACAAAGTGGGCAACCCGGTACTGATCGGCATGGTGCTTGTCTGGCGCATCAAGGATACCTACCGCGCCGTGTTCGACCTCGATTCCGCCTCTCTCGGGGCCACCGGCACAACCGTGAGCAACGCGGCACTGCAGAACTTCGTCCGCATCCAGAGCGACGCTGCTCTGCGCGAAGTGACCGGCCACTATGCATATGACCAGACCGGAGCCGACGCCAACGAACTGACACTGCGCGACGGCGGCGATGAGATCAACGATCTGCTTGAACAGAAGATCAACGACCGTCTCGACATGGCCGGCATGGAAGTGGTGGAAGCAAGAATCAACTATCTGGCCTACGCTCCGGAGATTGCCGCCGTGATGCTGCGCCGCCAGCAGGCAGCCGCCATAATCTCGGCACGAGAGAAGATTGTGGAGGGCGCGGTCTCGATGGTCGACATGGCTCTGCAACGTCTCGAACGCGACAACGTCGTGAAGCTCGACGAGGAACGCAAGGCAGCCATGGTGAGCAATCTTCTCGTGGTGCTCTGCGCCGACGAACCGGCACAGCCCGTGCTCAACACCGGCAACTGACCTCTACCCATTTTCACAAATGGAAATTAATAGCTAAATTTGTGATCAGAAAACCAAAAGAACCAACAAAATGAACGCAAAATACAACAGAGTGCTCCTCAAACTCAGCGGCGAATCGCTGATGGGCCACCAAGGCTATGGCATCGATGCCGAACGTCTCGGAGAATACGCACGCCAGATCGCCGAGGTAGTAGCCGCCGGCGTTGAAGTGGCCATCGTGATAGGCGGCGGCAATATATTCCGCGGACTTCAGGGTGCGGCCAAAGGCTTCGACCGCGTCAAAGGCGACCAGATGGGCATGCTTGCCACAACGATCAACTCCCTCGCTCTCAGCTCGGCTCTCGAGGAGATAGGCCAGCCGGCCAAAGTATTCACCGCCATCAACATGTTCCCTATCGGCGAACACTACAGCAACCGCCGTGCCATCGAGGCCCTTCAGAGCGGCACCGTGGCAATCATAGCTGGCGGCACCGGCAATCCCTACTTCACAACCGACACCGGCAGCGCACTGCGCGGAATCGAGGTGAGCGCCGATGTGATGCTGAAAGGCACCCGTATCGACGGAGTCTATACCGCTGATCCGGAGAAAGATCCCACAGCCACCAAGTTTGACAAGATCACCTACGGAGAAGTGCTCAACCGCGGACTGCGCGTGATGGATCTCACCGCCACAGCACTCTGCAAAGAGAACGGCCTGCCGATCATAGTGTTCGACATGGACACCCCCGGCAATCTTGCTAAAGTGATAGCCGGAGAGCCTATCGGAACGCTCGTTTACTAAACCGCAACAATAAAAAAACAAGAAACATATATCATGGACGTAAAAGACTATCTCAACCCGGCCGAAGAGAAAATGGAGCTGGCTGTGGCCTACCTCGACGAATCTCTGACCCACATCCGCGCAGGCAAAGCCAATCCCAAACTGATCGACGGCATCCGCGTGGAATACTACGGCAGCGCAGTGCCCATCAGCAATGTGGCCAACATCTCCGTGCCCGACGCACGCACAATCGCCATCACCCCCTGGGAAAAACCGATGTTCAAGGAGATCGAGAAAGCGATCATCAACTCCGAGCTCGGCATCACCCCGGAAAACAACGGCGAAGTGATCCGTCTCTCTATTCCGCCACTGACCGAAGAACGCCGCAAACAGCTCGTAAAGCAATCGAAAGCTGAGGCAGAGACAGCCAAAGTGTCGGTCCGCAATGCACGTCGCGACGCCATCGACGGCCTCAAGAAAGCCGTTAAGCAGGGTATGCCCGAGGACGTTGAAAAAGACGCAGAGGCAACCGCACAGAAGCTCCACGACAAATATCTCAAGAAGATCGACGATCTTTTCGCAGCCAAAGAAAAAGAGATCCTGACCGTCTGATCCCCGGATCCGACACAAACAAATAACCGGCGGCGTATCAGTAATCCTGATACGCCGCCGGCATTTCTGTATCGTATAAAAAGACGGATCCACAGAGCCTGAACTCCATGGATCCGAATTGTTTTATTTGCGCTGTTTCTTTGCTTTCTTGGGGGCTTTGATCTGAGGAGCATCGCCGGTCAGGGAGAATGAGTAGGGACGATCCTCTGGAGCGATACCGCGGTTGAGATTGGGTTCAGAACCCATGTCAAATTTCAGCGTCGCGCCGGATTCGAGTGCCGCTTTGGTCACATAGTTGGCACCATAGGGTTTGCCGTCGATAGTCATGGATTCTATGTAGCGGTTGGCATCGGAATTTTCGGGCGCAGAGATGTTGATTGTACGTCCGTTTTCAAGATGAACTTTCACATCTTTGAACAATGGAGCACCGAGAGCATATTCTCCGCTACCGGGACACACGGGATAGAATCCGAGGGCAGAGAACACATACCATGCCGATGTCTGACCATTGTCCTCATCGCCGCAGTAGCCATCGGGATTGGGGGTGTACATGCGGTTCATCACCTCACGCACCCAGTACTGGGCTTTCCAAGGCTGACCGGACCAGTCATACAGATAGATCATGTGCTGGATAGGCTGGTTGCCATGGGCATAATTACCCATATTCATGATCTGCATCTCGCGTATCTCGTGGATGGGGAATCCATAATAGCTGTCGTCGAACACCGGGGGAAGGGTGAACACAGAGTCCATCATGGTATTGAAATTCTTCTCGCCGCCCATGAGGTTGATGAGTCCCTGAGGATCGTGGAACACCGACCATGTGTAGTGCCATGAATTACCCTCGGTGAAAGCATCGCCCCATTTCAGAGGATTGAACGGTGACTGGAACGAACCATCCTCATTGCGTCCACGCATCAGATTGTGTTCAGGATCAAAGAGGTTGCGATAGTTCATAGCGTTGGCGGCATAGGGAGCAAGCTCTTTCTTGGATTTGCCAAGAGCCTTGCCAAGCATATAGATGCACCAGTCGTCGTAGGCATATTCGAGTGTGCGTGCCGCGCTCTCGTTGATGCCGACGTTGTAGGGGACATAGCCCAGACGATCATAATATTCATGACCGAGACGGCCGGTTGAGCTTACCGTCGGGTGAACTTTGTGAGCACCGGAAGTGACAGCTTCCCAGAGTTTCTCAATATCATAGCCACGCACTCCGTTGAGGTAGGCATCAGCAACGACCGATGCGCTGTTGTTGCCGACCATACATCCTCTGTGGCCGGGACTTGCCCACTCAGGCAGGAAGCCGCTTTCAAGATAAGCGTTTACAAGGCCATCCTGAATCTTGACGCTCTCCGAAGGATACAGAAGATTGACCAGAGGGAAGAGCGCACGGAATGTGTCCCAGAAACCGGTATCGGTGAACATATAGCCCGGAAGCACCTCGCCGTTATATGGGCTGTAGTGCATCACCTTCCCTGCCGCGTCTATTTCATAGAATGCGTGGGGGAACAGGAGCGCATGATACAGGTTGGAATAGAACGTGCGCAGGCGGTCGAGCTGGAAATCGTAGCTGTCAGGAGCCACTTCGATGCGTCCGAGCACATCGTTCCAGCGAGCGCGTCCTTCGGCCTCGATGCGGTCGTATGAGCCATCGCCAAGTTCCTTAAGGTTGAGCAACGCCTGTTCGGGGCTGATGAAAGAAGAAGCGACACGTGCATTCACTTTCTGTCCTTTCGACGTCGGGAAGCCGATGATGGCGCCGGCGTGGTTGCCGGTAGCGGTTGCGGCTGTCGTCGCAGTGATGACGCTATCGAGCACCGTTGCCGAATAGCTGAACGGGGTGTCGAACTCTATGACGAAATAGTTCTTGAAATTGTCCGGAACGCCACCGGAATTTTTGGTGGTGTAGCCAGTGATACGGCGGTTGGCGGCATCAACCGTCACGGACGATCCGTCGTTGAACGCATCGATGACCACGGTCGACAGCTCCGCCTCAGGGAATGTGAACCGGAATGCAGCCGCACGCTCCGTCGTTGTGAATTCCGTGGTCACATCATGGTCGGCGAGATACACCTTATAGGAATAGGGGGTAGCCTTCTCAGCCTTGTGCGAGAACCAGCTCGCACGCTCGCTTTCGAGGAACACGGGCTTTCCGGTCACAGGCATAAGCGAGAACTGGCCGTAATCGTTGATCCATGGAGAGGGACGATGGGTCTGCTTGAATCCGATGATCTTATCGGAGTCATAGGTATAGACCCAGCCATCGCCGTTTTTACCGGTCTGCGGAGTCCAGCCGTTCATACCCCAGGGCATAGTGACGATAGGGAGAGTGTTGCCCGTCGATAATTCATATTTCGACTGTGTGCCGGTCAATGTGTTGACATAGTCAACCGGGTCCGCCGCCATGGCCGTTCCGGCGGATGTCAGCGCAATCAGCGCAAGAGAAATAAGGTTATGATTCATCTTTATAAAGGTGGAAAAAATTGGTTTTTACAAAGTTAGTCAACTTAGCCGACACTACATGCAGGCAAATGGAAAAAAACTGCTAAATTTGCAGATATTAAAACCTCCTAAAGATTTTTATGACCAGAAACGATCTCAAGATAGTTTTTTTCGGCACACCCGATTTCGCCGTTGAATCATTGCGCGCACTCGTAGAGGGTGGTTACAACGTGGTCTCCGTAGTCACAGCCCCCGACAAACCGGCCGGACGCGGACGCTCCCTACAGATGTCGGCGGTGAAGGAATATGCCTTGCAGCAAGGTCTGCCGGTTCTTCAGCCTGTCAGACTGAAGGATGAAGAATTCGTGGAGCAGCTGCGCTCGCTCGACGCACAGCTTTTCATCGTCATAGCGTTCAGAATGCTCCCGGAAGTGGTATGGACCATGCCGGAGCTTGGCACATTCAACCTCCACGGATCCCTGCTGCCACGCTATCGCGGCGCGGCTCCGATCAACTGGGCCGTGATCAACGGTGAGACACAGACCGGCGTGACCACCTTCTTCCTCAAACATGAGATAGACACCGGCGATATAATCGACACACGCGCCATTGAGATAGGCCCCGACGAGGATGCCGGATCGGTCTACGACCGGCTGATGCACATCGGCGCAGAACTGACCTTGAAGACAGTCGAGGCGATTATCAACGGAACACTGACAACCACTCCGCAGGCAGCTGTTGACGGAATAGAGCCCTGCGGTGCGCCCAAAATATTCAAGGACACATGTCGCATAGACTGGAACCGACCGGCTCAGGAGATCCACAACCATATCCGCGGCCTATCCCCCTACCCCACAGCCTGGACCACCCTCCATGCCGACGGACAGGAGCAGGGAACACTCAAAATATTCGCCACACGCCTGACCGATGAACCGGCCTCAGAGCCGGGACGCATACGCGAAGACCACAGCTCCGGACGCATGCTGGTGGACTGCGCAGACAAGGCTCTGGAAATAACAAGCCTGCAAGCACCCGGCAAACGGCGCATGCCCACAGCCGACTTCCTGCGCGGTTGCCGTCTGACAGATATGAAATTAAGCGATTAAACAAAACCGCAAACAATGAGAACCCGACTGACAATCATACTGACAATGCTCTCAATCCTCCAATCTCTGCACGCACAGGAGATTGCGGATACTATAAGCGTTTCAGAACAAATAACCGAATGTGACATTCCGGCCGACAGTGTGCGGTTCGTCAAGACCTGTTGTCCGACATACGCAATCGTACGCGTACGGCGCAATTTCTACTTCGTAGAGGCCTCCGCATCACTGAGCAGCGGCGAATCAACCCCATTCTGGCTCGTCAACAACCGTCAGGGACTGTCATCACTCAAGAAATCCAATGGCTACCTGCGCGGAGGGATAATAAAACAGGCCGACTACGATAAGCGTTTCGACTGGGAGGCCGGCATTGATGTGGCCGTCCCCTATCGCTATACCTCTCACTTCGTTATCCAACAGCTCTATGGAGGCATACGCTATCGCTCGCTGAACCTGCGCATAGGATCAAAATTATGGACCAACGGCGTTGTTGATCCATACTTGTCGTCAGGCGATATGCTACTGTCCCAGAACACCCGTCCCATTCCACAGGTGATGCTGGAAATGCCTAAATACGAGTATGTCCCCTTCACAAAAGACTGGCTTGCCGTGCGCGGCTACTTCTCCATGGGACTTTACACCGACTGGCGTTGGGAACGCGACCGGGCAGGAGCTGAGGGCAGCTGGATCAAAAACCGCATGCTCCACACCAAAGGCCTGTTTCTACGCGGCTTCAACCCCGACCGGAGTCCGATCACAGTAGAAGGCGGTCTTGAAATGGCTGCTCAGTGGGGCGGCACATACCATGGAGTCAACCGCTACACCCACGAACCGGAAGTGGTTCATCTGCCCCACGGCATCAAGGATATGATGAACGTGATCATCTGCCGCAGCGGCGGTGATGCCTCGGATCCCGGTCAGATGGGTGAGATCACCAATGTCTATGGCAACCATGTGGGACAATGGTCTCTGGCCGTCAACTGGAACCCCAAGAATCTCGACTGGAAACTGCGAGCCTACTACGAGCACTTCTTCGATGATCACTCTATGATGTTCTTCGACCACGCATGGAAAGACATGCTTCTGGGCGTTCAGGCCGAGTTCCCAAAGAATCCGGTTGTCAGCAAATTCGTCTATGAATACCTCATCACCAAGGATCAGAGCGGATCCGTCTACTGGGATCAGACTCCCGAAATTCCATCGCAGGTGAGCGGTATGGACGATTACTATTCCCACACACTCTACACCGGCTGGCAGACCTGGGGCATGGGACAGGGCAACCCTCTGCTTATATCACCGATCTACAACACGCCCGGCCTATGGAACAGCTACGAATTCATGAATAACCGCATCAAGGGTCACCATTTCGGGTTCGAAGGATCTCCGACAACAGAACTGAACTACCGCGTGCTGCTGACATTCACCCGTTCATGGGGCTCATATATTTATCCGGCTCCATCCATACGGCACAACTTCAACGGATTGCTCGAAATCAACTACCATCCCAACCGTCTTCCCGGCTGGAATGCACGCCTCGGCCTGGCCGTTGATGCCGGCAAACTGCTCGGCAAAAGTTTCGGCGCAATGTTAACAATCTCCAAATCTGGCTGGTTATGAAAAAGATATATTCCCTGACAGTGTTTTTTATTGCAGCTGCGGTTGCCTTATTTGCCACATCATGCCGCGAATTAGCCCAAAACGGCGATTTTTCCGGACAATGGCAGATACTCTCGATTGAATATCCCGACGGAACAACCATAGATCCCGAAGGTACGCGCTACTACTGCATCTATCGCGATGTAGCTCAGCTGACAGCTCCCGGCGGCACTCGCGTAACCGGCAATTTGTCCTACGACGAAGATGCCGGAACATTCTCTATCCAGTTTCCCGGCAACAGCCCATCCTATCTGAAGGATTGGGGCATAACGTTCCCCGACGACATTTCAGACGAACAGCAGGAGCTGACCGCAAGATTCACCATCAACGATCTCACATCAAAACGTCTTGTTATGACCACAGACATGGGCGTGGTTATCACTTGCCGGAAGTTCTGACAAAACATCCCATAAAGAATCAGGCCATCTCAGTTTTGAGATGGCCTGATTCTTTATCTCTAATACATACTGATTTTACATATACTTATCGTCGAAGCGCTGCTGCACATCGTTGACCATCTGGCGGATGCGCTGTTCCTCCGTTTTCGGACAGATCAGCAGGACATCTCCGGCATCGGCCACAATAAAATCCTTCATACCCGAAACTACAACGAGCTTATCGTCGGGTGCCATGAAAATATTGCCGGTGGAGTTGTAGGCCACCACATTGCACTTCTGCGTAACGTTGGATGCTATGTTCTTGGGTGAATTCTCGAACAGCGAACCCCATGTGCCGAGATCGCTCCATCCGAAATCCACGCATTCAACATAGACATTGTCGGCCTTTTCCATCACGGCAAAGTCAATGGAGATTGACGGGCACGCCGGGAATGTGCTGTCGATAAACTCCTTTTCGCCCGGAGTGCCGAACAGATCAAGCCCCTTGTCGAACTCGCTGCAAAGATCGGGGAGATAGCGGTGGAGAGCAGCCTTGATGGCTCCCACACGCCACATGAATATGCCTGCATTCCAGAAAAACTCGCCCGACTCAACGAACACCTTCGCCAGTTCGAGATCCGGTTTCTCTGTGAATGTCTTGACTTTCAGCAAGCCCGGCTCCACTTCACGGCCAATCTGGATATAACCGTAACCGGTTTCCGGACGCGTCGGCTTTATGCCGAGAGTCAGAAGCGCATCATTATTCTCAATGAACTCAAAGCCCCGGTTGACACACTGGTCAAACACCGGCTCATTCGTGATCAGATGATCGCTCGGAGTCACTATGATCGAAGCCTCCGGATCAATGGCGGCGATATGATAGGCCGCCCACGCTATGCAGGGAGCCGTGTTCCGGCGATCGGGTTCAAGAAGTATGCGTGCAGGATCAAGATCAGGCAACTGCTCGCGCACGAGATCGGAATAACGGCTGTTGGTCACCACAAGTATATTCTCGCGCGGCACCAGCGGCGTGATCCTGTCATAAGTCATCTGAAGCAGCGAACGGCCAGTGCCGAAAAAATCGATGAACTGCTTGGGCATGCCGGAACGGCTATAGGGCCAGAAGCGGCTTCCTATGCCGCCGCACATTATAACGCAATATCTATGGGATCTACTCATTTTGTTGTCTGTTGGAAAAGTGTTTCGGAGTGCTTTGATTTTGATAGGTTTTTTTAAACGATTCCCGTTCTGCGTGCTAAATTAAGCATTACTTTTCAATTTTCCTACTTTCATATCAAATATAGTTGCTAACTTTGCCGCGGAATTAAAAAAAATAGAACGTCAATATGTCAACCTACAATGAAAATGCCCGTCCGAAAGTGACCACTGCTTCACTGCGAAAAATGAAAGCGTCGGGTGAGAAAATTGCTTGTCTGACCTCCTACGATTTCACCATGGCCTCGCTTGTCGATGCCGCCGGAATCGACTTCATACTCGTCGGCGACTCCGCCGCAAACGTCATGATGGGATATGACACCACAGTGCCTATCACCCTCGACGATATGATAACCTACGCCAAAGGCGTTGCTCGCGCCGCAAAACGCGCCCTCGTGGTGGTCGACATGCCTTTCGGCTACTATCAGGGATGTCCCGACATTGCCCTTGCATCGGCCGTGCGCATCATGAAGGAGACCGGAGCCGGTGCCGTCAAGATGGAGGGCGGATCCGAGATCCGCGAGTCAATCAGCCGCATCCTGTCGGCAGGGATTCCCGTCTGCGGCCACCTCGGACTGACACCACAGTCCGTCAACAAATTCGGCGGCTACGGAGTCCGCGCAAAAGAGGATGCCGAGGCAGAGAAGCTGATCGCCGACGCACGCATGCTCGATGAGATGGGATGCTTTGCGATCGTGATCGAGAAAGTGCCGGCAAAACTCGCCGCACGCATCGCTTCCGAGGTTTCTTGCCCGATCATAGGCATCGGTGCAGGACACGACGTCGACGGACAGATTCTCGTGGTGCAGGACATGCTCGGAATGAACCGCGGTTTCGCGCCGAAATTCATGCGCCGCTACGGCGAACTCGGTGACACAATCGAACAATCCGTGGCCCACTACGTTGCCGACGTCAAGGCTGTCGACTTCCCCAACGACTCCGAACAATACTGATCGTGAGCGGATCGCTCTACATAAAAATCCTGCGTCTCGGCCTTCCCATCTTGATCGGACAATTAGGTTCCATCGTGGTGGGATTTGCCGACACGGCCATGGTTGGGCGGTACTCAACACAGGCGCTGGCCTCGGCCTCGTTTGTCAACAGCATGTTCAACACGGCCATTTTCACATCCCTTGGATTCGCCTATGGCCTGACCCCATTGATCGGATCGCTGTTCTCGCAGCAGCGCTACGGGCGCATCGGTGCGCTAATGCGATCCGCAACCGCAGCCAATCTCCTGTTTGCACTGCTGATATCAGTCATAATGATCTGCCTGTATCTCAACATCGAGCATCTCGGGCAGCCGGAAGAACTGATTCCGCTGATAAAGCCCTATTTCCTGATCGTGCTATCCGGAATGATTCCGCTGGCATTGTTCAACACTTTCGCGCAATGGAGCTATGCCATAAACCACACGAGGATGCCCATGTGGATAATCCTCGGAGCCAATGCGCTCAACATCCTTGGCAACTACCTGCTCATCTACGGCAACTGGGGTTGTCCGGAACTCGGGCTGATCGGAGCCGGGATAGCCACACTGACCTCTCGCATAGTCTGCGCCGCTGTGATAATAGCCATTTTCCTATGCAGCCGCAAATACCGCGAATACCGCATCGGTTTCACGTCCGCACGGACCAGTTCATCCGACATCTCCATGGTCAGCAACGCATCGTGGCCTGTAGCCCTCCAGATGTCCTTTGAATCGGGATCATTCACCATTGCCGCCATGATGTCCGGATGGATCGGAGAAATAGCCCTCGCATCATTCCAGGTCATTGTTATCCTCGGAAGCCTCGGCTTCTGCGTCTACTACAGCATGGCCGCCGCCGTAGCCGTCCTCGTCTCCAACGCAGCCGGACTGTCTGACCGGATACTGATGCGCCGCACCGCCATGTCAGGCTACGTGATCCTGCTGGCCATTGCCACCCTTTCTTCACTTTCATTCTGGCTTTTCGGAGCCGACATAATCCATATATTCACCAACGACCCACGGGTGATAGCCATGAGCCTGACACTGATAATCCCTCTCATCATGTACCAGTACGGCGACGCTACGCAGATATCCTTCGCAAACTCTCTGCGAGGAACATCCAACGTAATGCCGATGATGTGGATTTCGTTCGTCAGCTATATAATCGTAGGCATTCCGGCCACCTACCTGCTTGGATTCACCGCAGGGCTGGGGCTATACGGAATTTTGCTCAGTTTCTCGGTATCCCTGTTTCTCGCAGGAGCGCTGTTCCTCTACTTTTTCATGCGCACTACGCGCCGTCAGCTCAGATGATTTCGGCTATCAACGTGGCCGATGTAGCATCCACCACCTTAACACGCACCGTCTGACCCACCTTGAATTCGCCGCGAGGGAACACCACGGTTTGGTTCTGCGGCGTGCGGCCAACCATCTGCTCACGGCTACGCTTGGCGACACCCTCCACCAGAACCTCAACCTCACGCCCAATCTCAGAGCGGTGGGAAGCCAGCGACAGCTCATTCTGCACGGCTATCATCCGGTTCAGACGATCGATCTTCACATCCTCCGCCACATTGTCGGGCATGTGTTTCGACGCCAATGTACCCGGTCGCTCGGAATATTTGAACATGAACGCCGAGTCAAAACCCACCTCGCGCATCAGATCAAGCGTCTGCTGGAAATCCTCCTCCGTCTCCCCGTGGAAACCGGTGAAGAGGTCAGTTGAGATTCCGCAATCAGGAATGATGCGGCGTATGGCCGCTATGCGGTCGAGATACCATTCGCGGTTATAATGGCGGTTCATAGCTTTCAGGACGGAATCCGAGCCGCTCTGCACCGGCAGATGGATATGATGGCACACATTGGGACAATCGGCTATGGCATGCAGAATGTCGTCCGACATATCCTTGGGGTGCGACGTGGTGAAGCGCACTCGCATCTCCGGGGCGGCAGCGGCCACAAGACGCAGCAGATCCGCGAAAGTAACCGTTTCCCCGGTCTGAGGATCAACATAGCGATAGGAATTCACGTTCTGACCCAGCAGCGTGACCTCTTTGTAGCCCTTGGCTCTCAGATCGGCAAGCTCGGCAAGTATGCTCGAAGCCTCGCGTGAACGCTCGCGGCCTCGGGTATAAGGCACTATGCAGTAGGAACAGAAATTATTGCAGCCGCGCATAATGCTGATGAAGCCGCTGACAATATTACCCGGCAACCGCACCGGGATCACGTCGCGGTAGGTCTCCGTGGTGCTCAGCTCCACATTGATCGCCTTCTCTCCGGCCTCGGCAGATGCTATCAGGCTCGGCAGATCGAGATACGAATCAGGGCCGGCCACAAGGTCCACTCCATGATTTGCTATCAGATCTTCCTTCACGCGCTCTGCCATACACCCTATCACACCGATGATCAGCCGGCGGCTGCGTCCGCGCTTTCTCCGGAACTGTAACCGGCCGATAACTTTCTGCTCGGCATTATCGCGGATTGAACACGTATTCAGTAAAACGGCATCGGCATCCTCCACAGTCTCAACCGGCTCATATCCGGCCATTCCCATAACGGACGCCACAACCTCACTGTCGGCCACATTCATCTGGCAGCCATACGTTTCTATGTATAATTTTTTAGTCATATTCGATTCCTAATTTGCACAACGTTTTGCAATTTGCGCAACAATGTTTATTTTTGTGCAAAATTAATAAAAAAACAATCATTATCAATGGCATTTCCCATACTGACGCCGCAGGAAGCGGCTGAACTAATCAACCATGACGACAACATTGGCCTTTCCGGGTTCACTGCCTCAGGCTCCCCAAAAGTGGTGACCATGGCTCTGGCGGAAAGAGCTATTAAGGAACATGAAGCTGGCCGACCTTTCAAAGTCAACATCTTCACCGGCGCTTCAACCAACAAATGGGCCGACGGCGCCCTGGCCAACGCAAACGCCATCAACCGCCGCACACCCTATCAGAACACCCCCGATCTGCGCAAACGCATCAACAGCCACGACTGCCACTACTTCGACCTCCATCTCTCGGAGCTGGCTCAGAAAGTGCGCTACGGCTTCTTCGGCGACATCGACGTTGCCATTATCGAAGTGGCCGAAGTTATGGACAACGGCGAGATCGTACTCGGTACAGGCGTAGGCAACGTTCCGACCTATGTAAAACACGCCAAGAAAGTCATCCTGGAGCTCAACGCAAAGCTGCCTAAAGGCATCTACGGACTCCACGACATATACCTCCCCCTCGATCCCCCCAACCGTCGCGAGATCCCCATCTACAAGCCCAGCGACCGCATCGGATCCCCGACCGTGAAAGTCGATCCGGAAAAGATTGTCGGAATTGTCCACAGCGACTCTTTCGACGGAATCAAAGGCTTCACCGAACTCGACGACACCACCCTTCAGATCGGTGCCAACGTATGCTCATTCCTCATCGGTGAGCTCCGCGCCGGACGTCTCCCCAAATCATTCCTCCCCCTCCAGTCGGGTGTGGGCAACGTTGCCAACGCCGTACTCTTCGGTCTCGCCGAAGCCAAGGAGATCCCGCAGTTCGAAATGTACACCGAGGTGATCCAGGATGCCGTGATCGAGCTCATGAAGATGGGACGATGCAAATTCGGCTCAACTTGCTCCCTGACCCTCTCCGACAAGATGGAGGAAGAAGTCTACTCCAACATCGATTTCTTCCGCGACAAGCTCGCCCTGCGCCCATCTGAGATCTCCAACAGCCCTGAAGTGATACGCCGACTCGGTGTCATAGCGATGAACACCGCCCTCGAAGCCGACATCTACGGAAACATCAACTCAACCCACGTGCTTGGCACTCGCATGATGAACGGCATCGGTGGTTCCGGCGACTTCACACGCAACGGCTACATTTCGATCTTCTCATGCCCCTCAGTCACCAAAGGCGGCCTGATAAGCAACATCGTGCCTATGGTGGCCCACGTGGACCATTCCGAACACTCCGTCGACGTGATAATCACCGATCAGGGTATCGCCGATCTACGTGGTCTCGACCCCGTACAGCGTGCACAGGTGGTGATCGAGAACTGCGCTCACCCGATGTACCGTCCGCTCCTGCGCGAATATCTCTCTTTCGGCAAATCCGGACAGACAAACATCACCGTGGAGGCTGCACTCGCGTTCCACTCCGCATTCAAGAACAACGGCGACATGCGCACCGTCGACTGGTCGGCCTACGGTTTCTGATCACTCATTCAAAGAAACATCATACGAAAAAGCGATGGGGAATGCCATCGCTTTTTTTAATATCACTAAGAGTATGTTTACTTTTGACAGATGTTCAAACAGACCGTAAAAAATGCGTTATAATTCCAGCGTCAACTGGCGGTCGAGCAACCGGAACGACATCCTGTGATACGGAGTCGGGCCATATTCCGCAATTGCGGCCCTATGTGCGGCTGTCGGATACCCCTTGTTGACATCCCAGCCATATTGCGGATATTCCTCATGCAGACGCGCCATAAACTCATCCCTGTGGGTCTTGGCCAGAATCGACGCCGCAGCTATATTGCCGAAACGTCCGTCACCCTTGACGAAGGTCTGCCACGGAAGATCACCATACGGCTTGAAGCGGTTGCCGTCCACAATTACCGACGTCGGCCGGATCGCAAGTCCGTCCAAAGCGCGGTGCATGGCAAGAATCGAGGCATTGAGAATATTTATAGTGTCAATCTCTTCATGATCCACAATTCCCACAGCCCATGCCAGAGCCTCTTTCTCTATGACCGGACGCAAAAGATCGCGCCGGTGTTCCGACAGTTTCTTTGAATCGTTAAGCCATGGATGGGAAAAATCTTCAGGAAGAATCACAGCCGCCGCAAATACCGGTCCGGCAAGACACCCTCGCCCGGCCTCGTCACAGCCGGCCTCAAGCGTGCCTACGGCAAACGCCGATGGCAATGACGCATTATCATTCGACGAAGCCATAGCCAAACCCCTGACGGTTTATGATGTGGCGGCCATACTCGCCAAGCTTCTTTCTCAGACGGGAGATATTGGTATCGACGGCGCGATCCGAAACCTCGCCATCATCCTCCCATGCCTCGCGGCGGATCTCAACACGTTCAAAGAAGCTGTTGCGGTTGCGCATGAACATGGCCAGAATCACATATTCCGTTCTTGTCAGCGAGATCTGTTCTCCGTCTATAAAGGCTGTGCCGGCTCCCAGATCAAGCACCAGATCATTGAACCGCACAATATTGCTCACCCTGCGCACACTCATCATCCTGCGGCGGCGGATCATCGACCTCACTCGCGCTATCAGCTCTCTCGACGAGAAGGGCTTGGAGATGTAATCATCAGCCCCGGCATCGAGTCCGTCCACTATATCATCTTCCGACGATTTGACAGAACAGATTATTACCGGAATATTGAAGGTGTCGGGATTGCGTTTAACTGCCTGCGTGAACATCAACCCGTTGAATTCCTGATTCATCAGATCGACAAGGATCACGTTGAACTCCGTCAGGTCGCGGTCAAGAGCCGTTCGCCCATCCGTGATGATCTCGCTCCGGAACCCCTCCGACTCCAGACGGAACTGAACCAGCTCGCCGGTCATCGAGTCCGAGTCGACAATTAGCACATTGCCGCCTTGAGCAGCCTGTTGTGATGAATTTTCCGCACCCATTATTGAGCGTCTGACAGAAGATTGATGAAACAATAAATTTACCGATACACGACGGAGACACATGACTACGCCGGCTCTTTTTTTTCAATGCAAATGTATTATTTTAGATCTTTGAAAGCAACGCGCGAGTGAAGATGTAGCCATTTTGTGACATAATTTTAATAATCTCGACAACTCGCCATGCCTACGTATCATTCTGCCTTCTGGCGCATCATCTCCTTGACGGCATCAACAACGTTTATGATATAGTCGCCGGTCTTCTCAAGATCCGAGATGATATCCATATAATAGATACCGGCCTGATATTCGTATGCTCTGTTGTTGATATTCTCGATATTGGAGGTGCGGAGCTGATTGCGGTAGTTGTTGATCTCGCGTTCCTTGTTGTAGGACACTATGATCTCCGGCTCTCTCGCATGCTCTATATCGCGCAGAAGCTTGAGCATGTTGAGCATCGCCGACTTGACATAACCGAACATCGTGTCGATATTGCTGTAGATATCCTTGTTGAATTCGGCATGGCTCTGGCTCTTGCGCATCAATATCTTGCCGGCTCCGAGACAGCAGTCGGCTATGCTCTCTATCTCGCTGACTATTCTGAGCATAGAAGCGATCTTGAGCTTACCTTCATTCGACAGCCTGCCCTCGGCGCATCGGTTGAGATAATGGGCTATCTCAATCTCCATGCGGTCGGAGATATCCTCATATTTCTCAAGACGGGAGTACAGTTCCGTAAATTCCTGTGTTTCCTCCTTCGTGTGGACAAGTCGCTGGGCCATGTCTATCATCCGCTCAACCCTCTCGCCATAGACAGCGATCTCTTTCTCGGCCTGAGCTATATTAAGCTCGGCGGCATTCAGCAGACCTCCGGAGATGAATTTGAGCTGGAATTCCTCATCGTCCTTATGTTTCGACGGAACCAGACGCTCAACGATCTTGACATAAACCTGTGTGAGCCAGATCATGATGGCGAGGTTGATCAGATTGAACACGGTGTGGAACATCGAAAGACCGAACGAAACACTGAACTGCAGTGCCTCCACCTGATGCTGCGCTGCGCTGACTCGCCCGTATAGCACATGGTCACTCGGCAGTGTGTTGAACAGGTTGCTGTACACTTCCGGATCATTCACTTCAAGATGCTTCACAAAGCTGGCCAACGCTTCAGGGTTACCCTGTCCCAGACCCTCTGTGATCCACGCATTCAGGTCAACAAACGGATTGAAAACACAAAGCACCCATGCACACCCGAGGAAGTTGAACAGAAGGTGACCCATAGCCGTTCGCTTGGCCGCCACATTTCCGCTCATCGACGCAAGGATAGGAGTGATCGTGGTACCGATGTTTGAACCGAGAACAAGCGCACAGGCCAGGTTGAAGTCGATCCATCCCTTTGAACACATGATCAGAGTGATGGCAAACGTGGCTGCCGACGACTGGATGACCATCGTAAGCAACAGACCGACAAGCATAAAGATCAGAACCGAGCCGAAGCCCATCTGCGCATAATGCTGCAGGAAGGCAAACATTTCAGGATTCTGCTGCAAGTCCGGAACATATTGACTGATAAGGTCAAGACCCATGAAAAGGAACGAGAATCCGACAAGGAACTCGCCCATTGATTTGGTCTTGCTCTTCTTGGCATATAGCAACGGGATCGACAGGCCGATCAGCGGTAGCACAAATGCCGATATATTGACTTTGAAACCGAAAAGGGCTATGATCCACGCCGTGAAGGTCGTTCCGACATTCGCGCCCATGATCACGGCCATTGATTGAGCCAGAGTCATAAGGCCGGCATTCACAAAGCTGACCACCATCACGGTCGAGGCCGACGAGCTCTGGATAAGAGCCGTGATCGCGAATCCGGTCAATGTCCCTGTAAATCGGTTGCGCGTCATCACCGACAATATATTGCGGAGACGGTCACCGGCGGCTTTCTGCAAGCCTTCACTCATCACTTTCATGCCATAGAGAAACAGACCTACGGCACCTAACAAACACAGAAAATCTAAAAAACTGTAGTTCATGTCTATATTTTAATCGGGCACTCCCGGTTAATAACGGATCGGCAGACACCGGATATCCGGCTGTCTTTTTTCCGCTTACAAAGATAAAAACAAAAATGTAGAATATTGTTCTTTTATCTTCATTATTGGAAACTTTTTTCTCCATCTCTGCCTGTTTCTCCCCTCCATCCCCCTCTCCCCATCAATCTTCTTGCTCCCTCCCATCATAGTCAAATCATCCCACAAAAACTCATCGACACATCAAAACACACGTTTTGTAACATTTTTGTCGCATTTCTTTGCAACTTTTATTTCATTGTCTTTCTTGCTGTTATATTCCGTTGTAACATCGTCGTAATTATTTTAACCTCTTTTAACTTGCAGATTATTTTGTTTTATCATTTCTCCGTAACTTTGCATCGTAGTTAAATTAATTCATCGATCATAATTCAACTATTGAACAATTTTAAAAACTTGCTATTATGAAATCTTCAGTCTCAACTTCCGCTTCCCTTGAATCTCGTCTGATGGCTCTCCAGGCCAACATGTTGAACTTCGCTTACATGCTCACATCTAACCGCGACGACGCTTACGACCTGCTTCAGGACACCACTTTGAAAGTCCTCGGCAACCAGGACAAATACGTAGAGAATACAAACTTCAAGGGTTGGGTGTTCACCATCATGCGCAACATCTTCATCAACAACTACCGCCGTGTTGTCCGCTCGGCAACCGTAATCGACCAGACTGAGGACTGCTACCACCTGAACCTGTCTCAGGACTCCGGTCTCGAATCTCCCGAAGGTTCTTACGCCGCTTCCGAGATATCCGACGCTATCAACGAATTCCCCGAAAAATACCGCGTGCCTTTCTCGATGCACGTTGCCGGATACAAATACAACGAGATCGCCGACGAAATGGGACTCCCTCTCGGCACTATCAAGTCGCGCATCTTCTTCGCCCGTCAGGAGCTCCAGAAACGTTTCGCCGACTACCGCTGATCCTCCCCCACAACCAAAATTCAACAACTCAGCATACAATTATCTATCATAATAGCCATACCGGGCCGCGACCTCAACATCGCGGCCCATCTTCTTTTCCGACGGCAGGTTAATCTATCCTCAAATTGAACTGATTTGTTTTGCCTCAGAGCGAAATAATCACTACTTTTGCGTCATCATTAAACAGACACTGAACTGATTTAATTGAAGTGACTATGACTTACGAATATGATTATCTCGTGATAGGATCTGGCATCGCCGGTATGAGCTTCGCGCTGAAGGTTGCCGGTGCCGGTGCAAAAGTGGCTTTGGTCTGCAAGACAACTCTCGATGAAGCTAACACTGCGCTCGCTCAGGGTGGTGTGGCCTCGGTGACCAACCTCGAAGTGGACGATTTCGACAAACACATCCACGATACTATGGTAGCTGGCGACTGGCTCAGCGACCCGAAAGCCGTGGAAAAAGTGGTCAAAGGAGCTCCGGAGCAGATCCGCCAGCTGCTTCAATGGGGTGTGGATTTCGACCGCAAGGAAGATGGCGAGTTCGATCTCCACCGCGAAGGCGGACACTCGGAATTCCGTATTCTCCACCATGCCGACAACACCGGCTTCGAAATTCAGCAGAGCCTCATCCGTCAGGTTCGGGAGAATCCCTATATCGACATTTTTGAAAACCACTTCGCTATCGAGATCATAACGCAGCACCATCTTGGAAAGATTGTGACACGTCGGACACCCGACATCACTTGCTACGGTGCTTACGTTCTCAACCCCGAGACAGGAACCGTCGACAAATTCCTGGCCCGGGTGACCCTGATGGCTACCGGAGGTGTCGGTGCTGTCTACACCACGACCACAAATCCCCTCGTGGCAACCGGCGACGGCATCGCCATGGTCTACCGCGCAAAAGGAACCGTTAAGGACATGGAGTTCATCCAATTCCACCCCACCGCCCTGTATCACCCCGGCGACCGGCCTTCGTTCCTCATCACCGAGGCCATGCGTGGCTACGGTGCCGTCCTGCGAAATCTCCGCGGCGAGGAATTCATGCACAAATACGATCCGCGCCTCTCGCTCGCCCCACGCGACATTGTGGCACGAGCCATCGACTCGGAAATGAAACTCCATGGCGACGACCACGTATATCTCGACGTGACCCACAAGGATCCGGAAGAAACTCGCCGCCACTTCCCCAACATCTACGCAAAATGCCTATCCCTTGGCATCGACATCACCAAGGACTACATACCTGTTGCCCCGGCAGCCCACTACCTCTGCGGAGGCATCCTCGTCGACCTCGACGGACAATCCTCAATCTCGCGCCTCTATGCCGTAGGCGAATGTTCCTGCACGGGACTTCACGGCGGAAACCGCCTTGCCTCCAACTCTCTGATCGAGGCCGTCGTCTATGCCGATGCCGCCGCCCGACATGCTCAGGCCAACATTTCACACTACGACCTGCGCCACGATGTCCCCGACTGGAACGACGAAGGAACCACCCATCCCGAAGAAATGGTGCTGATAACTCAGAGCATCAAGGAAGTCGGACAGATAATGAGTGCCTATGTAGGCATCGTGCGCAGCAACCTCCGCCTCGACCGCGCCTGGAACAGACTCGACATCCTTTACGAGGAAACCGAACGACTCTTCAAATGCTCTAAGGCATCGCGCGAGATCTGCGAGCTCCGAAACATCATCAACGTAGGCTACCTCATCATGCGGCAGGCCAAGGAGAGGAAAGAATCTCGCGGTCTCCACTACACAGTCGATTATCCTCCGGTGCCGAAAAAAGAGATCTGACACCACACATTTTTCTCTGTTTTAGCGTTATAACTTTAACCTATGTGCTGAAACAGACCAACCCTTGAAATGAGATACATATTAGCCACAATCCTCGCCATCCTTGCCCTATCTGCAAGCCCACAGGAACCGCAGCTGCTCGAGCTGCCGGAACCGGGCGACGGACGTGTGCGATATGCAAAGGGATACTACTACACCACGATCGACGACGAGGAAGTGAAAATGATCGTCCTCAACGAAGTCACCGTATTCCCTCCCCTCAAATTCAAGAACAAGAAAGAAGAGGAATTTTACTGGCGGACGGTACGCGATGTCAAAAAAACGCTCCCCTACGCCAAGCTGATCTGCGAAACCCTGCTTGAAACCTACGAATACATCGAGACTTTCCCAACCCAGAAAGAGCGCGACGAATACCTCAAGCGGATGGAGAACGCCATTTTCAAGCAATACAAACCCGTCCTCAAGACATTCACCAAATCGCAGGCTCAGATGCTCTGCAAGCTGATCAAAAGAGAAACAAACCAATCCGGCTACAGCATCATCAAAGCATTTCTCGGCTCCTTCCGTGCCGGATTCTGGCAGACATTCGGACGATTCTTCGGTGTCAACCTCAAAGTCGACTACCGCCCCGAAAAAGACCGCAAAGACGCCATCATCGAGCGTGTCGCCGTCGCCGTCGAGCTCGGCACCCTCTGACCATCAACCACCTCTCCCAATTATCCCCACCAACTCTCCAACTCTTAACTCTCTAACTCTCCAACTCTATACTCTTAACATCGGGGTAACGGCTCTCCGAGCCGTCTACCGCCACTATAACTCCACAGGCAAACACGCAATTATATCCCTCACAATCAACCCTGTAGGGACTGCACCATGGCGCGTCCGGCTGCACTCGCCCACATATCAGCCCTGTCGGAGTAACAGACATCCACCAACTATCCGCCCCCTCTAATCCCTATACTCTCCAACTCTATACTCTTAACGTCGGGGTAACGGCTCTCCGAGCCGTTTACCGCCCATCACATCACTGATAAATCTGGATCTTCCCCTCTAAACTCTCTACAACTCTCCAACTCTCAACCTCTAACTTTAAATCTTATCCCAAACATAAAGTCTGTCCGATGGCCGTATTTTCCCCGGCACCTTAATGGAAAAACTCTCTCCCTTCACAGCCTTTTCCACAGGCTTCAGATCCACTCGGATCTCATCGAGCGTCAGGATAACAGCTCCGGTCGTTGGCCCGGTGATCACAACCTCATCACCCTTGCACACCTCGCCGGCCTCAACATAGAACTCCGCCACCCCGATATTCGAGAAATAGCGCACACCCTTGGCCGCATAACGCTTGACACGCGTCGCACTCGAGCCATACTTGCTCGACCATTCGCCAAGACGCTGACCAAGATAATATCCGTTCCAGAATCCACGGTTGAAAATCTTCCGCAACTTCTCGTCCCAGCCCTCGATCAGCTCTTCGCTGTAGCTGCCGTCACACACAGCCTCTATAGCCTGGCTGTAGCACTCCACCGCCACATGCACATACTCCGGACCTCTGGCACGACCCTCGATCTTGAACACGCTGACACCAGCATCGATCATCTTGTTAAGGAAATGGATCGTCTTGAGATCCTTGGGCGACATGATATATTTGTTCTCTATATCGAGCTGATCGCCAGTCTCGCGGTCGGTCACCGTATAGCCACGGCGGCATATCTGCGTGCAGGCACCGCGGTTCGCGCTCGAATTCATCTCGTGGAGGCTGAGATAGCACTTTCCCGAGACAGCCATACACAATGCCCCATGGCAAAACATCTCGATCCTGACAAGCTCCCCGTGCGGTCCGCGTATATTCTCATCCACAATCGCCTTATGGATTGCCGCTACCTGTTCAAGATTAAGCTCGCGTGCCAGCACCACAACATCGGCAAACTGGGAATAGAAACGCACAGCCTCTATATTCGTGATATTGCACTGTGTCGATATATGCACCTCGACACCCACCGACCGCGCATAGCTTATCGCCGCAATGTCCGATGCTATGATTGCCGAGATTCCCGAGGATGCAACAGCATCGATGATTGAATGCATCACAGGGATATCCGCGTCATAGATCACCGTATTGACCGTCAGATACGACTTAACCCCATGCTCATCGCATATCGAGGCTATCTGCCGCAGATCGTCAAGCGTGAAGTTGACCGACGAACGGGCGCGCATATTCAGCCCTTCCACACCGAAATAAACGGCGTTGGCACCGGCATCTATCGCCGCATACAGTGATTCATAACTGCCCACAGGGGCCATAATCTCAAAATCCTTGCGTTGCATTGTCTTTCCTCTTTCTTTGTTATTCAGCTTTTGCTGTGGCCGAAGCCGGGTAACGGCTCTCCGAGCCGTCTACCGCTTCGCTCCCATCTGCCACTCTCCACCATCATCAATTACTTTTTTGAAAAATAAAAAGTAAAATCAAACGGTTCGATCGGCAAATAATACTTATCCAATACATCCGGACCACATGTCGCAGTGCCGACACCGGTCTGCGCCGCATCCAGATGCACCGTGACAAACGGCTGTGCTGTCAGATCATTCGTATGCTCTGCCTTCTGAATCATATCATCGCCATACGGATACGCGCTGAACTGGAACTGATCGTCCGACGAAACCTTGATATTGCTGCCATTGAACGTCAGATAGCGTACCTGAGTATGGTTTCCGGCTGCCGACGGCTTGTTGTAGACATAGAAATCATCCACCGGCTTGACAGTCCAGACACCCACACGTCCTGCCGACATTCGGTCAACATAAGTCTCGCCGCTGCGGCCGAAATAAGTAACATCGCCACACTCGGTTTCCGGCATGCGGAATGTCAGACCCACGCGAGGCATATTCTTGACCACTGCAGTATCGGGATTGAACTTGACATTGACGGCAAACGTTCCATCGGCATTGACGCTGTAGGTATAATCGGCTGTTCCGACTTCAACACCCTTCGCACCGATAATCTGCGACGAAACCGTCACCACATTGTTTTTGAACTTCAGATCGGTCAGACGCTGGCTGATCGAGTCCAGCCCAGCCTCACGCCATAACTTGTCTTTACCTTCCCATGCAAGGTCATTTTCGGTTGCCGGACGGTAAAGTGAAAGTGCCATCGGGGTCTCAAGCAACTCGCGGCCGTCGATCTTCAGGGAGTTGACATCTCCTGTAGCCGGATCTATCGTGAAAGCTGTGCCGGTTTTGGACACGAAACTCCACGCTTTACCCTGACGTTTGAGCTTGCCGGCTGCTACCGATGCGGTATCCGATTCCGCTACTGGCAGCGCGAACTGATCGTATGCCACCTCATAACCGCGTCCCACAAACGGCGCATCCTTTTTCGGAGTCCAGCTCAGATCCAGGAATGCTTCTTCAAGTTCAGGGGTATAGGTTCCGAGGCTCACTTCAACGGTCTCGTATGGTTTGGCAGCAATAGTCCGCTCTCCCGATGTGATCACTTTCCCCTCGGGTGTAGTAACTTTCCAGTTGAGGGTATATTGGTCGAGATTAGTGAAATCAAACCAGTTCTTCACACTGATCGTAAGCGTCTCAGGGTCAACAAGGGTGCTTTTGATATTCTGGTACACCTTCTTCACCTCTGCCAGAGCCGGATGCGGTGTGCGGTCCGAGGCCACAAGGCCATTGCAGTTGAACGAATTGTCGCTCGGAACATTGGCTGGACCATAATCGCCGCCGTATGCCCAGTATTTGCGGCCGTTGGCGTCCGTCTCTTCAAACGACTGGTCAACCCAGTCCCAGATGCAGCCACCCTGCAATTTCGGATAGCTCTCAAACAGATCCCAATAGTCCTGAAGTCCGCCAACGCCGTTGCCCATTGCGTGAGAGTACTCACAGAGTATGTAGGGACGTGTTTTGGTCGAATCTTCACCATACTGCTTGACACCTCTATGATAGCCATACATCAAGGCATATATATCTGAATTCCAATCGTCGAGCGCACGCTCATACTGGATTGGACGCGTCGGCTCGATCTGCTTCATGTATTTGTAAGCCTCCTCGAACACGATGCCGTTGCCGCACTCATTGCCGAGCGAGTAGAAAACCACCGACGGATTGTTTTTAGATTTCTCCCACATGCGGCGTTCGCGGTCAATGATCGCCGGAATCCACTCCGGACGCTTAGCCAGCGATTCCTCGCCATAGCCATAACCATGCGATTCTGCATTGCCCTCATCGATCACATAAATGCCGTATTTATCGCAGAGATAATACCAGTAGCGGTCCTGCGGATAATGGCAGTTGCGGACAGTGTTGATATTGTTCTCTTTCAACAGTTGTATATCTTTCAGCGCAAGATCCCGGGGCACAGTGCGGCCGAGCGGCGAATGAGCATGGCGGTTCACGCCTTTGATCTTGATAGGCTGACCATTGAGCAGATAGAGTCCGTCCTTCACTTCCGAGGTGCGGAATCCTACGTTGCAGCCCACGGTTTCAGTAACAGTGCCGTCAGCTTTTTTCAGGTCGATAAGCAGCGTGTACAGATTCGGTGTCTCAGCCGTCCATGGCTTCACGGGATCCACCATGCAGTCAAATTTAGTGGTGGCTGCCGCAGGGGCATCACCGCTGGCAACAGCTTTTCCGTCGCCATCATACAGTGTGAAGCCCACCGTCATTGCCCCCGATGCTTTCTTGGCGGCTTTCTTCGTTTTCGCAGCCGGAACTGCATCAAGGCCGGCAACATCGACGCTCAAATGGAGCTGGCCATCCTTGTAGTCATTGACCAGTGGACTGCGCGACGTGAAATCCGCGATATATGTGCTGGGGGTGCTGTAGAGATACACATCACGCTCTATGCCGCTCAGACGCCAGAAATCCTGACATTCGAAATATGCTCCGGCGCTCCAGCGGTACACCTCAAGCGAAATCGTATTCTCCCCTTTGGTCAGAAGATCGGTGATATCCCATTCCGCTGCCGTCTTGGAATCCTGATTGCAGCCGATATACTGGCCGTTGATCCATGCGTAATAGAACGAGATCGCACCCTCGATGCAGAGGACAACTCGACGGCCCTCCCATCCGGCAGGCACCGTGAATGTGCGGCGGTACGAACCGACTTCATTGCTCTCGGTCGGCACCAGCGGCGCATTTTTCTTAAACCCGGCCCACTCGGAATCAAACTCATAGGTCGTGTTGACGTAGATCGTCGTGCCGTAACCCTGACGCTCCCAGTTGCCCGGCACATTGATCTCATCCCATGAACTGACATCATAGCCCGGATTCTGGAATCCGGCAGGACGATTGTCCACGCCCTTCACCCAATTGAATTTCCATTTCCCATTAAGGCTCAGGTAATAGGGCGACTGATCGAAAGCCATCTCCGAGACTGCCTTGACATCGTTGGTCTGGTAGGGGACAACGAGGGCGTGAGCATCTATTTGCCCGTCACGGTAGTTGTTGATCTGCTGCCATTCAGGCAGTTGCTGCGCACTGGCTGTCATTGAAAGGACAGCGGCTACGGCGGCACATATCGTCTTGTTCATGGTCTATATGATTTTATTCGTGTTTCTGATTGGATGTTTCCATGCAAAGATAATGCTTTTTTCCATCAATCCCGTGCTTTTCTGCGCTTCCGTAACGTTTATAGTCAAAAAAATCGTGCCATCGCAATGACGGCACGATCATATATCGTTTACTCTAATTTCCTGGATTCCGGCTTATTCAGCGGCGGCAGGAGCTGTTTCAGCAGCAGGAGCGGCCTCGGCGGCTGTTTCCTCAACGGCTGCGGCAGCTTCGGTTGTAGCCTCGGTTGCTGTAGCCTCGGCAGCAGCGGCATCAGTTGCGGCAGCTTCCGCGCCACCATCGAAGTTTGTTCCGCCAACGGGCTGTGCGGCAGCCTGTACTCGGGGAGCATCGGTCTGAATGGCTCCACCCATAGTGTAGGTGCTCAGGATTGCGAACACGGCGATTGCACCGGCAAGACTCCAGGTCACTTTTTCAATGAAGTTGTTTGTGCGGCGGACACCCATGATCTGGTTGGATCCGGCGAACGACGATGACAGACCGCCACCTTTTGATTTCTGAATGAGAACCACTCCGATGAGCAGCAGTGCTGAAATGATTGTGAGTATTACAAATAGTACGAACATATTGGATTGATGTTTTTATTTTTGATTCTGGCGTTCCTTGATGTACATAAGTTTCTTCAAGAAACGCAATTGGTCTGCAAAGTAAACACTTTTTTTCGGAAAATTCAAACTTAATTGATAGATAATTTCATAAGCCTTGTCATATCTTCCTTTTCCGATATAGATTTTAGCCAAAGATTCGCTCAACGGGGCATCCGCATCCGGAGCGACAACCGCCGGCGTACGGGGTTCGGCAACCGGCGCCCGGTCTGCTTCCTTGACTGCCGCATCCTGACTGGCGAGAAACGCATCAAGCATCGCATCCTGCTCCGACACAGGGCCGCCCTCCCCTCCCGGCTCCTCATCCCGGGCAAGCACCTGGGAATAGTCCGGCACGGGATTGAATATCAGCCGTTCCAGTAGATCCTGTTCATGCTTGTCGATATTTCCATACTGATCGAGAAATGTGTCCAGCGCATCCTCCGTCGATGGTGTCTCCTGCTTCTGTTCCGCCGGATAGAACGAGGCAAACTTCCGCCCGTCGGGATCTATCAGCTTGATAAGTGAGTCCATATCGGGAGCATTGAGCGCAACAGCCGTACGCAAACGCCGACGCGTTGACTCCGAAATCCCGTCTACGCGCAGCATCATAGCCGCCGGAAGCGTGAAAAACGGATACCGTTCGAGCAAAGCGTCCACCATCGGGAGATCCTCTGCCGTCAGTTCGCCACCCTGCGACATAATCGCGCAGAACTTTCCAAACATTGATTCCTGTTCCATTGCCGTTTCTTACCAGTTACCCAACGTTGCATTATAGATCAGCTGCACGAGCTCTTCAGAAATCTCCTGGCAGAGCTGATCCTGAACATCGGTCAGCATCTGAGTGCTGTCGAAATCACGATAGGCAGTGAATGTCTGATCCACATCCTTTCCCTCGGCGCGCTGATCGGTATATTTCACTCTGACACCGATCGTCAGCCTTGTCTTGGAGGCATACGCATCCTCCGTGACTGCCTGCGGTGTCAGGTAGTACTGCGTGATCTCACCCTCAAGCGACAGATCGCCTGGGCCATCCGTGGTCTGCAAGCGCGTGTTTCGGGTTATATAGTTGAGCAACTCATTCTCAAAAGTCTGCTGCAACGGAGGATAGACCAGCGCCGCACGGATCGGGAAGTTAGCCACATGGATCGTATGGTAGAGGTTATAGTCGATCGGAGCGCCGTTGAGCGTAAAGCTCGGCACACAGCCACCCAACATGAACGAGCACACCGCCGTCATCACCGCCAACATCAAGTTTTTCAATACTTTCATATCACAAAGTTAAGGTAAATACTTGCAACCACCTTAGTTTTGTACCACAATTTTAGGAAAAGCTAAGTTTTTTACTTTATTTCAGGATGCGCCAGGAACGCGGATAGAGGTTGTTGGCGCGTGAGCCGATGTTTTTCACAAATCCGAGCGGATCTCCGCCATACGTGAGCAGCACCATGCCTCGCGGCGTTCCTACAGGCAGTGTTACGGCCTGATTGCGAAGATATTCCAATGCCATATTCTTGTCTACCTCGTGACAGGGAAATGCCTCGGGGTTCAGGAAACAGCTCATGGCAAGCATTTGCGTCGGTATCAGGTCACGTCCTTTGAGCGTCGCCATCTCAATTTCTGGCATGTAGGGGAAATCCGCCCACTGCGACCGCAGCATGGCAACCACATTCCCTTCCGCCGAAACCGACAGATCGACACCACTTTCGGGCAAAAGCCACTCCCTGACTTCCGCCGGAATCCGAATGGTTTCTTTCCGGCTTCTGTTATCGCGCTGTTTCTGCTGCTTTTGCTTCTTCTGCCTTCCGGATCCGGTCACCGCTTCTGCCGACAATGGCTTGCGGACAACCGCCATAAACAGCCCCTCACCACGGATCGCACCGGGGATAAACCGATAGGCCGGGAAATCATTGCCGATAGCCGGAATGATGCTCCACGACGGATCCACAGGTATCTCAACAGGTTCGGCTCCATAGCGGTCTATCATGTATTGCACCATCTCCTCATTTTCAGTGCGGTTGAAAGTGCAGGTACTGTAGATCATATACCCTCCCGGGGCAAGCGCAAGCCAAAGATTGTCAACAATCTGACGCTGGCGTGCGGCACACTCGGCCACCAGAGCCGGCGTCCACTGCTCCACAGCCTTGGCATCCTTGCGCATCATACCCTCACCGGAACAGGGCACATCGGCGGCTATGATATCGAACACCGCACCATCAGCGGCAAACCGCGACGTATCACCCTGCCGGACGACACACGGCACGCCCCACTTGGCAAGATTCTCGCGCAACATGGAAGCTCTTGCAGCCACATATTCGTTGGCTACAGCCAAGGATCCGGCAGGAAGCACATCGAGCGCAGCCGTCGTCTTGCCACCGGGAGCCGCACAGGCATCCAGATAGCGCACAGGCTCACCCGACGCGGTCAGATGGTCTATCACATGGTGGATGAACATTGACGAGGCATCCTGAACATAATACAGTCCCTGATGCATGGCCGGATCGAGGGTGAACGCCGGCCGTTCCGCCAGATAGCATCCGGTCGGACACCACGCCACGGGGTCACACCCCTCAGGCACCGAGGCTCCTTTTCGGCTGTTATAGCGCACAGAAACCGACGGCTCTGCTGCAAGCGATTGCGGCAGAGCGTCGAGAGCCGCCACTCCAAGCGTGGCGAATTGTGCCATAAAACCTGCCGGTAGATCCATCAGATAGAGAGACGGCGCAGGGTATCGAGAAGTGTTCTGTTGATAGGCTTGTCGTTCTTGATGGCCTTTGTGAACGGCACGTAGACAATCTCATCGTTGTTGATGCCGATCATAACGTTGCGCTGATCGTCAAGAAGAGCGTCGATCGCCGCAGCTCCCATTCGTGAGGCCAGGATGCGGTCATAGGCTGTCGGTGATCCGCCACGCTGGAGGTGACCGAGAATCGACACACGCACGTCATAGCCCGGATACTCGTTCTTGACACGGTTGGCCATGCCCATCGCACCACCGGTCACGGGGCTTTCCGCCACAAGCACTATCGAAGAGTTCTTGCTCTTGCGGAAACCGTTCTGGATAAGTTCAGCCAACTGGTCGACTTCTGTCGAGATCTCAGGGATGATAGCGGCCTCAGCACCGGAAGCAATCGCGCCATTGAGAGCGAGGAAGCCGGCATCGCGTCCCATCACTTCGATAAAGAACAGACGTTCATGGCTCGTAGCCGTGTCGCGGATCTTGTCGACACATTCCATGATCGTGTTCAGGGCTGTGTCGTAACCGATCGTGGAGTCCGTTCCGTAAAGGTCATTATCGATAGTTCCGGGCAGACCGATGATAGGGAAATTAAACTCATTGGCAAAAATGCGTGCGCCGGTCAACGATCCGTCACCACCGATCACGACGAGCGCGTCGATCTCATGGCGGCGCAGATTATCGTAGGCCAGCTGACGGCCTTCCGGGGTCTGGAACTCGGGGCAGCGTGCCGTCTTGAGGATCGTGCCACCCATCTGGATGATATTGGAGACATTCTGAGTCTTGAACTCCACGATCTCATCCGAGATCAGGCCACGGTAACCGCGGTAGATGCCCTTAACCTTGAATCCGCTGAAGATAGCCGAGCGGGTGACGGCGCGGATGGCGGCGTTCATGCCGGGAGCATCACCTCCCGAGGTCAGAATGCCTATGCACTTGATTTCTGCCATATTATTTTAGTCTTAGGATTTTTCGTTTCTATTATAACATCTTATCGCACAAAATTACGCAGAATTTCGCGATCATGCAAAGTTTTTTCTCTCAGAGCCGCACTCTTCAATCAGCCACCGCAGGCTCTATTCCGGTGACCACAATCTTCGACTCGCCGCGCCATGGCAACGTAGCACTGTACTGCCGGTAACGGATACGCACCGCCCGTCCGGTCGACTGCACCGACTGAAGCCGGTGGGCAGTCATATCATCGGCCACAGTCACACCCACAGGATGAGTATAGGCCGAAACTGTATCAACAAGCCTGTCAGCGACAACGACATCCGCTTCCATGGTCTTGAACACCACTCCCCGACGCTGAACGCCGGTCACATAGACATCCATCACGGCATCGTCGACACATGGCGACAGATAGCGGAAATAACCGATACCGCCCAACGCCACAACGACCACAGCTGCGATCATAAGCAGCCAGCGCGACATGCACCCCGACTGACGGCCATGGCTATCCTCGTGACTCTCACGCCGGCCATCCTCCCGAGGCGACGGTTCACCGAACTCTATCACCCGGCGTCCACCGGCCTCCTGCCGGGGTTCCGGATCAGACTCAGGCTCCGGGTCAGGTTCCACGAAATAGTCTTCAAAATCGTCGTCGGTCAGCATTTTCTATCATTGCGTTTCTGTATGGCGATACATACGAAAGTGAATATTCCAAGCAAAACAAGCAGCAGCGTCTGGGAGCCAAGCACAAGGTTGGCAAACGACGCGGCATAATCACGGGTCAGCCCCTCTATTCCTGCCGAATAGACACTGAGCCCAAACATCACGGCAAGCTGCCACGGCCCGATACCGCCATTGGAGGGAACAACCATCGCAATGCTCGAAAGCACAAAACAGACAGCCACAGCCCCGGCACCATAATCAGCCACCACCTGCCCGGTCAGCGGAAAAGCGAAGAAAGCCACATAGAGTTGAAGGAAATAGCAACCCCAGACACACACCGTCAGCACAAGCCAGCGGCCACGTCCTTTCATTGTGGCTATTGCAGCGAAACCATGCCAGATTCCGAGCATGAACCGGCAGATCGAGGCCACCACCGGCGTATGGCGGAAGAAAATCAAGGCAACGGCCACTATAGCTACAAAACCGGCCACTGCAATTATTGTCCATGGCGATGTGGCCAATGCGATCAGACCATCGAGAGTTCCCTCCGCGCCATTCTCGCGCAGAAAGTCAACCAACGGGCCTCCGGCGAAGATCAGCGTGGCAAGCGTCAGAAGAGCCACGGTGATGGTATCAGCCAGACGGTCGGCCACCATCGAACCGAAAACGGAATCGAACGGAGCATGCTCGCGCTGCGAGATATAACCCGTGCGCCACAGTTCACCAAGCCTCGGAAGCACGAGATTGACGGCATACGTGCCGAAAATCGAGAGCACAACCGTGAAGAGCGGCGCGTCCACGCCTATGGCTTTCAACTGTATGCGCCAGCGCATGGCTCTGAACACATGGGAAAATATGCTCAGCACAAGAGCCACCACGATCCACCAGTAGTTGCATTCCGTCCGGATAATGCTGACCATCTCCCCCACATCCTGCTTGGCAAACAGTACATAGCAGAGCAAAACCGTGACAACCAGAGGCACCACGATCTTGAAAACCAACGACCACACCGAACCGCGACGCGACTGCACGTCGCCGCCCTGTGGCTTTTTCCGTCCTGACTCTTTCATATCTGACAAAGGTAAGAATAAATTGACTATCTTTGCAAAGAATCATTACGGAAAATGAAAATCCTGCAATCCGCCTTATATCTGATCATCTCCCTCACTGCCATGGCCGCACAGCCTCCGGTGATGGGATGGAGTTCCTGGAACACCTACCGCGTCAATATCAGCGACAGTCTGATCCGCCGTCAGGCCGATGCGCTGTCTGAACTTGGGCTCGACACCCTCGGCTACCGTTTCGTCAACATCGACGACGGCTATTTCGGAGGCCGCGACGCCGCAGGACAGCTGATCGCCCACCCCAAACGCTTTCCCGAGGGACTGCAGCCGGTGGTTGACCACATCCACAAGCTCGGTCTGAAAGCCGGGATATACTCCGATGCCGGACGCAACACGTGCGGATCTTTCTGGGACAACGACACTATCGGTCAAGGGGTCGGATTCTATGGTCATGACCCCGACGACGCCCGGTTTTTCTTCAGCCGACTGGGATTCGATTTCATAAAGGTTGACTTCTGCGGCGGCGATCCGCGGCAAAACAGCGAACAACTTGAGCTGTCGGAGCGCGAACGCTACACAGCCATCCGCAACGCCATCCGCGAAACAGGCCGTGATGTGCGCCTCAACGTGTGCCGGTGGGCCTATCCCGGGACATGGGTTGACTCCGTGGCCGGATCATGGCGCATCTCCCCCGACATATACCCCTCATGGCAGTCAGTCCGCAGCATTATCGAGCGCAACATGTATCTCTCGGCTTTCGCATCCCCGGGCCACTACAACGACATGGACATGCTCGAGGTTGGACGCGGAATGAGCCACGAAGAAGACCTCACGCATTTTGCCATGTGGTGCATGCTAAGTTCGCCACTATTGATCGGCTGCGACCTCACGGCGTTATCCGGCGAGACCCTCGCCCTGCTCAGCCACGAGGAACTGATAGCCCTCAATCAGGATCCGCTGGGGCAGCAGGCCTATGTGGCCGTCAACGATGCCGACAGTGCTTTCGTGTTCGTCAAAGATCTCGGCACCCGATTCGGCACCACCCGGGCGATAGCCCTCTACAATCCCTCGGAAAATCCGCGCACGGTCACCGTCCCCTTCGCCGCCATTGATCTTGGTGGCGATGTACGGGTACGCGACATCATAGCCCGTCAGGATCTGGGATCATTCAACGGATCTCTTAGCCGGGAGATTCCGGCCCACGGATGCCGCATCTACCGCCTGGACGCCGACCGGCGCGACGAACGCACCATCTATGAAGCCGAGACGGCACGACTGAACGCCTACCACGAGCTGTCCGACAACCCCGGCGGAATCCCCGGGCGCATCCCCGACGCCCGTTGTTCCGGCAGGCGCATGATCGGTGGACTCGGATCCTCACCCGGCAACCATATCGAATGGCGCGACATCCACAGCTTCGACGGCGGCGAATACACGATAACAATAGACTGCCTCGCCGACAGCGTATCGGCATTCACCTTAAGCGTCAATGGCCTCGACATCTCAACCGCCATCCTGCGTCCCGGTAAAGAGATGCACACCATAACCCTTAATGCCCGGCTAAATCCCGGCATAAACACAATCCGCCTATCCAACCCCACCGGCCCCATGCCGGCAATCGACCGTCTGGCCATATCCCGGCTATAAAAAGTCAATAATTTTCCATTTAGGTATATTTTCAACCCTAACAGACACCATAAAAGCAAAAAATTGGTAACTTTGGGGTAAAAATAGAACCAATTACCTAACATGCAACAACAGATACCAGCCGCCGAACCCTCGGCCATAAAGAAATATTCAGCCCAGTTCAGCAGCTTCGGCACGGACTACATATTCTCACGCGTCACCAAAACCGAGCAGTTCTCGGAATTCAACACCCACACCATGCGCCTCAAAGGCATGTCCATGATCCTGTGTCTGAGCGGAAGCATAGATCTCAACGTCAATCTTGAATCATGCCACATGAGCCCGGGAATGCTGCTGGTAATGAGCCCTGACTGTGTTTTCAACGTCAACCGCGTCGACTGGGACAATCTCGACGCATACGTATTTGTCACCTCACCCGAATTTATCCGCGACATCAACTTCGAAGTCAGCATCATGACATCGATGAACCTCAACCCCAACCAGCCGCTGCTGCTGAATCTGGGAAGCGAGGAAGTAAGGCTGATGAGCCGCTACTTCGATCTGATCTACTTCAACACCGTCGACAACACCGATGCCCGTTATGTGCGCTCCATATCCCGTTCGCTGATCGCCGCCGCCGTCTATCAGCTGATGCAGTTCGTGAGCCGACGCGCCGATTCCGAGAATTCACGCCCGGTGTCGCGCCGCGCCAACTACGTAAAGGAATTCATGCAGCTCGTGTTCCAGCACCACCGCCAGGAACGCGGAGTGGCTTTCTATGCCTCCAAGCTGTTTATCTCATCGAAATATCTCTCGCTGATCATAAAGGAAAGCACAGGCCGGTCGGCAGCCGAATGGATCGACGACTACGTGATTCTTGAAGCGAAAAACCTGCTCAGATTCTCCGGCAAAAATGTGCAACAAATTGCCTATGAGCTTAATTTCTCCAACCAATCATCGTTCGGCAAATACTTCAAACATCTGACCGGAATGTCGCCCACAAAATTCCAACGATCATAGGATCCGCGCAGAACGCACAAATGGCGAAAAAAGTTCACAGAATTTATGTTAATTTTTGTGTAAAAATTTGGACATTTCTGAGTAGCTTTATAATTTTGTATCGCATTTGATAGGTTATGCGACCGCACTGAAAGCGGCGTCCAGAGGAAAAAAAGTTTTTCAGCAATCATTGAAAAACAAAATCATCTAAAACATCGCATAGACCATTAAATGCCGGAACGGTTCAATGCTTCGGTTGCCATATTGGCGTATCATAGCGAACCCTCCGCCGGAACATAGGACAATAGTTGTTTTATAGATAATTGTGTATTTGAAGC
>OFFI01000037.1_pt1 | contig 96157 bp, 67 predicted proteins | sample 1521351 | NCBI WGS metagenome assembly OFFI01 (sample SAMEA3504119, study PRJEB24116) | mouse gut metagenome | biome: mouse gut; feature: mouse-associated habitat; material: faeces | place: Denmark | collected 2011
GGGCCGCCCCGGCCCGCCCCACGCACATCACAGCACTGCGCAATGGGGAAGGGAGGGCGGGCAGAGGTAAGAGAGCTCCAGGCAAAACAACCAATGATAAACAACACACCTGATTAATATAACAACACCATGAAAATAGCTGTTGCGGGAACAGGATATGTGGGATTGTCGATAGCTACGCTTCTTGCACAGCATAATGAAGTTGTGGCGGTAGACGTAATTCCTGAAAAAGTTGAGAAAATCAATAAGCGCATATCTCCCATACAGGATGAATACATTGAAAAATATCTTAGGGAAAAGAAACTTAATTTGCGTGCGACCATTGACGGTAAGGAAGCTTATAAGGATGCTGAATTTGTCGTGATTGCCGCTCCCACAAATTATGACCCGCAGAAAAATTTCTTTGATACTCATCATATTGAAGATGTCATAAACCTTGTTCTGGAGGTGAATCCTGATGCGGTCATGGTCATAAAAAGCACAATTCCTGTAGGCTACTGCCGTTCATTGTATGTGAAGTATGCACAAAAATTCAAGGAACAAGGCTTTTGTAACCGTAAGCTGCACTTATTGTTTTCTCCGGAATTTCTGCGCGAAAGCAGGGCGCTTTATGACAACCTTTACCCGAGCAGAATCATAGTCGGATATCCAAAGCCTGTAGGCAAGGCAGATGAGGAAAAAGAAGCCATCAATGCCATCGCAGGTGAGCACCTTGATTTGGCCGCGGAAAAGTTCGCCCGGCTTCTTCAGGAAGGAGCATTGAAAGAGGACATTGAGGTTCTTTATATGGGCTTGAAAGAGGCGGAAGCGGTCAAGCTTTTTGCCAACACTTATTTGGCGCTCCGTGTAAGCTATTTCAACGAGCTGGACACTTATGCTGAGATGAAAGGACTTGACACGAAGGCGATTATTGACGGCATCGGCCTTGATCCACGCATTGGAACTCATTACAACAATCCGAGCTTCGGTTACGGAGGATATTGCCTGCCAAAGGATACTAAGCAGCTTTTGGCTAACTATCAGGATGTCCCGCAGAACATGATGTCTGCAATAGTGGAGAGCAACCGTACACGCAAGGATTTCATAGCAGACCAGGTGCTTGCCAAAGCAGGATATTACACCGGGTCAAGTGACTGGAACAAGGATGTAGAGCAGAATGTTGTCATAGGTGTGTACCGCCTGACAATGAAGTCCAACTCCGACAATTTCCGTCAGAGCGCAATACAGGGCATCATGAAGCGCATCAAGGCAAAGGGTGCATCAGTCATAATTTATGAACCGACACTTCCGGATGGCGAAACGTTCTTCGGCAGCATGGTAATCAATGATTTGGTAAAGTTCAAAGAAAGAAGCAATGCCATCATTGCCAACCGTTACGACACGTGTCTCGACGACGTTAAGGATAAGGTATATACGAGAGATATTTTTCAAAGGGATTAAGTTATGGTGTCTTATAATATTGATTTGAAGGATAAAACAATATTGATAACCGGTGCTGCAGGATTCATCGGAGCGAATTTGGCAAAACGTCTGTTGACAGAGTTTGAGCATGTAACAATAATCGGTATTGACAATATTACTGATTATTATGATGTCCGTTTAAAGCATGAACGTCTGAATGAATTGGCCGCTTTCGGAAAGAGATTCAGATTTATAAAAGAAAATATTGCCAACAAGCAAGCTGTTGAGCATATTTTTGATGAGTACCATCCGAAAATTATCGTTAATCTGGCTGCCCAAGCAGGTGTGCGATACAGCATCACTAATCCTGATTCATATGTCGAAAGTAATCTTGTCGGTTTTTACAATATTTTGGAGGCATGTCGCAATCATGATGTAGAACACCTTGTTTATGCTTCATCGTCAAGCGTATACGGGAGTAACAAGAAAGTGCCTTACAGCACAGAAGATAAGGTTGACAATCCGGTAAGTCTTTATGCGGCGACAAAAAAAAGCAATGAACTGATGGCACATGCATATAGCAAACTGTACAATATCCCAAGTACGGGCCTACGCTTTTTCACAGTCTATGGCCCTTGTGGGCGTCCGGATATGGCATATTTTGGCTTTACGGACAAATTGCTGAAAGGTGAAAAAATCCAGATTTTCAATTATGGCAACTGCAAGCGCGATTTCACGTATGTTGACGATATTGTGGAAGGTGTTGTCCGTATTATGCAGCATGCACCGGAGAAGCGGACTGGGGAAGACGGGCTTCCTGTTCCCCCTTATAAATTATATAATATCGGAAACAACAATCCGGAGAATCTGACAGATTTCGTTCAGATATTGCAGGAGGAATTGGTCACAGCCGGCGTATTGCCTCAAGATTATGATTTTGAATCCCACAAAGAACTTGTTCCGATGCAACCTGGCGATGTGCCAGTGACGTATGCGGACACATCTGCTTTAGAACATGATTTCGGTTTCAGACCTCATACTTCATTACGTGATGGCTTACGCAAGTTTGCAGAGTGGTATAAGATGTTTTACTTTAAGCAATAGTCTCATATTGAAAGAGTCGCCTTATAAGGCAGCATGTATATCATTCGCTATCGTAACGTTCTGTGCAATTTTATTGAAATTGACTTTTAAATACGATATATTATTATGAAAAAAGTAATAACCTATGGTACATACGATTTTCTGCATCAAGGTCATATTAACCTTCTTCGTAGAGCAAAAGAACTGGGAGATTATCTCATTGTAGGTGTTACTAATGATAACTTTGATCGTGAGCGAGGTAAATTGAATGTGTGCAATAATGTATTGGAACGAGTTGAGGCTGTCAAAGCTACAGGATTGGCGGATAAAATCATTATAGAAGATTATTTTGGACAGAAGATAGATGATATACAGAAGTATGGAGTTGATATATTTGCCATCGGAAGCGATTGGACTGGCATGTTTGACTATCTGAAGGAGTATTGTCAAGTTGTTTATCTTCCAAGGACAGAAGGAATTTCATCAACGATGCTTCGTAACGAGAGGCAGCGGATTGTCCGTGTCGGTATTGTCGGATGTGGACGCATTGCGCATCGTTTCGTTCCAGAAGCAAGCTTTGTTAATGGAGTTGAGATTATCGGGGCATATGATAAAGATTTTATTGTTGCTAAAGATTTCGTTAAAAAATACAATCTATGTCATAAATATACATCATATGAACAGATGCTCGATGATGTAGATGCCTTGTACATAGCTACTCCACATCTTAGTCATTATGAATTGTCCAAGCAAGCGTTGGCAGCAAAAAAACATGTGCTATGTGAAATACCGCTTGTATTAGATGCATCACAGGCTGAGGAATTGTACAGATTTGCCGAGAGTCAAGGTGTAATTATTATGGAGGCTCATAAAACTGCTCATTGTCCTGCTTTTAATCACTTGATGGTGATGATTAAAAGCGGTGTAATAGGAGAGGTTGTGGATGTGGAAGCCTCATTGTCACGCTTGCTTCCGGATAAAACACGTCGTGAATTTGATGCTGCGCAGGCAGGTGGCTCCATGTATGAGTCAGGCGCATATCCGCTGTTGCCAATATTTAGATTACTGGGAACAAATTATAAGAATCTGAATATTTATTCCAGAATGGAGAAAGGAGTAGATATATATACTAAAGGTGTATTACGTTATTCTACAGCCGTATGTTCATTTAAGTTGGGTTTGGGTGTAAAGACAGAAGGTAATCTTATTATATCAGGAACAAAAGGATATGCATATGTCGAATCTCCATGGTGGAAGACAGATTATTTTGAATTGCGCTATGAAGACCAGAACCAAAATAAAAAATTCTTCTATAAATGGGATGGGGAGGGACTTCGATATGAGATACAAGAATGGATGTCGTGCATATTGAATGGAAGATTCAGCAGTGCCCGTCTAAGCCGTCATGAAAGTATTGCTATGGCGGAAATAATGCAGCAGTTTACGGAGCGTAAAAACTTTATGGAGATATAGAATGAACGGCGTACGAAATGAATTTTGGGATATCGTAAAATGTCTGCTGATTTCTTTGATGGTTCTCGGACATATATTGGAATTGGGACAAGATAAGATGTCAAGATCGCTGTATCATTTTATATATCTGTTTCATATGCCTTGCTTTGCCTTTGTTTCCGGATATTTTACCAAAGGTTACGGCTCTTTTAAGAACTTCTTTAAAAAGAACAGTCCGACGATAGAAACATTATTCTCGTTTCATGTTTTATTTACTGTAGTGGAATTATTGGGGGGGGGGAAGGTCAACATTTAGTCTTTCAAAGCTAATGGTGCCATATTGGATATTGTGGTATCTTTTTAGTTTGCTGTGTTGGCGTTTTACAATAAAAGAATACCGAAGCTTGGAAGTGTATTTTACTAAGCATGGTTTGTTGTTTGATTTCAGGATTTGTTCCGTTGACATATGAATTCTCATTTCAGAGGACATTCTATTTCTTGCCATTTTTTATGCTTGGCCATTATTGGAGAGCTATGGAAAATAATAAAAAGAAAGATAAGCGAATGTCATCTGAACTTGCATGCTTCATTATTTGCATTGCCCTTTTTAGCTGCTTTATTATAGTTGGAGCATATGACATGACGTTTTATAGATTTCTGTATGGATCTTATAATTATATCGGCGAAGGCGTTAATGGGATGATAGCGCGTTGCTTTTTGTGTGTGGTTTCATTTATTGTCTCTTTATCCGTATTTTCTGCTTCCAAATTATTTAAAGCAAATAAAATAGCTTTAGAAATTGGGAAAAATACAATGTTTTATCTCATTTACCATGTCCCATTTATTTTGGCTATAAGAATATTGATTTCTGTACGGCACATACCTGTAGAATTCCCGTTTTTGATGATTTATTATATTGGGGTAATGTCTCTCTTATATATATTCTCTCGAATAAGATTATTCCATAGCTTATTGACTCCGATTTCTTATATCTTACAAAAATGAAAAAAGTTTTAGTTGTTGGCGGGGCCAACGGTATAGGTCTATCTGTTGCCACCGCATTGGCTAAGCGAGATGAATGCCAAAAGGTATATATTGTGGATCGCTCTCTTATTCCAGAAGACAATCATAATGACAAGTTTGAATATTATCAATTTGATCTTTCGGGCAGCGATTATTCGATCTTTGATGAATTTGTTGATATTGATACGTTGATGATTACAGCTGGTTTTGGCAAATTGGCGTTATTCAAAGATCTGGATGAATCTTATATAATAGATTCAGTAAATATAAATACTATAGCTGTCATGCGTATCATACATCATTTTTATGATAGACTGCAGAGTAGTGAAGATTTTTATTGTGGAGTTATGGTGAGCATAGCTGGTTTTATGTCTTCCCCTTTCTTCTCTGTATATGGTGCAAGCAAGGCTGCATTAAAAATATTTATTGAGAGCATCAATGTTGAATTGGAAAAGGAGGGGACGGACAATCGGATATTAAATATTTCTCCAGGCTCTATAAAAGGTACAAGTTTCAATCATGGTAAGACGGACATATCTCAAACCAGCCTATTGGCGAATGAAATAATTGAGCATTTGGCGAATAAAGATGACTTATTCATTCCGGAATATGATAAGGTATTCAAATATGTTTTGGAACGTTATCATGCTGACTTTCGTGAAGAGGGTAGGCATAGTTACGAATATAAAGTGAAAAGCGGACGATTAAAATAGAACAGATAATGAGAGAGATAAGTATAGAAGATGTAAAGGACTTACAGATAGATATACTCACATCTATAGATGAATTTTGTAATAAGCACAAGATAAAGTATTCGTTATCATCAGGTACATTAATTGGAGCCATAAGACATAAGGGCTATATTCCATGGGATGATGATATCGACATTATGATGCCAAGGTGTGATTATGATCATTTTATAAATACTTTTAACGGGGCTTTCAAACACTTGTCCTTGATGTCTCCCGAAATCAATCCTGATTACTATGCGCCGTATGCTAATGTATATGATAACAGGACTCTTTTGCTCGAAGGTAGTAATGGACATAGGGGGATGCCTATTGGGGTAAAGATAGATGTTTTTCCGATTGATAAAGTTTCGGAAGATAATGTGAGTTATATCAACGATATGCATAGAGTTGAAAGAATTAATCATATAATGTATATAAAAAGATTGGTGAATGTCTTTAGTTCAGGATGGCGTATCGTGACAGTAATGAAAATATGTATCCTTAAAACTGTGTTCTTTTTCATACCGTATTCATTCTTGCAACGGAAAATTAAAGAGATAGCTGTTAACCCTAGAAACGCAGATTCAAGTTTTGTGGATAATGTTGTGTATAACATATATTACAGAAAATGTCCTAAATTTAAAAGTTCAATATTAGAGAGCTATATAAACTTGCCGTTTGAGGGAAGAAAATTTAGCGCAGTTAAAGATTATGATGAGGTGTTGCGTAAAATGTATGGAGATTATATGCAATTGCCTCCGGAAGACAAAAGAGTGCCTCATCACAATTTCGAGGCTTATTGGATTAATTAGATGGTATGAACATAGGCCGGTCTTTGATAATCAAATCTTTGCTGTGGAAATATTTTGAGCGCTTAGGAGCTCAAATCATAAGTTTTGTCGTTTCTGTCCTTCTGGCAAGATTGCTTACTCCCGATCATTATGGGGCAATAGCCTTGATAATGATTTTCATTAATGTATGTAATGTAATTATTGATGGGGGGCTAAATACAGCTCTAATTCAAAAGAAACAAGCAGATGATCTCGATTTTTCAACAATTCTTTATTCGTCATTACTGATTTCTGCCTTATTATATTGCATTTTATTTTTTGCAGCTCCATATATAGCTGAATTTTATGCTGTTCCTATTTTAAGCAAAGTAATAAGAATTATAGGTATTAATCTTATTTTTTATGCTTTAAATTCTGTACAACGTGCATATGTGTCTAAACATATGATGTTCAATGTGCTGTTTTACAGTAGCTTTATTGCCGTATTATTATCAGGCTTAATAGGGATATTGTTGGCATATAATGGAGCTGGTATTTGGGCCTTGGTTGCACAGAATATGTCTTGTGTCATAATTACTAGCATTGTGATGTGGTTTACAATCAAATGGAGGCCATCACTCATGTTTTCAATTGACCGTTTTTGGGGACTATTTCGTTATGGTTGGAAAATACTTATGGCCAACTTTATAACTGTCATGTTTGTGGAAGTCAGAAAACTGTGTATAGGGAAAATATATTCCACCAGCAATTTGGCCTATTATGAAAAGGGTGAACAGTTTCCAAGTCTGGTAATGAACAATATATTCACCTCAATACAGACAATTTTGCTCCCGACATTTTCTGAGTATCAAGAAGATAAAGCTAAAATTAAATCAATGATGCGCAGGGCGACAAAAATGTCGTGTTTTGTCATATATCCTCTTATGGTCGGTATGATTGTAACAGCTGGGCCATTAGTACATATGCTACTTGGTGATAAATGGAGTGGGGCAGTTCCATTTATACAGATAATGTGTGTCGCTAATTTTTTCCGTCCTATAACTATATCCAATTGGGAGGCCATAAAGGCTTTGGGGTATAGTGATATAACATTGAAACTTGAAGTGCTGAAAAAAATCATTGATATTATCATACTGCTGATTACAATTAAGATTGGAGTTACTGCCGTGGCTTGGGGAGTTGTCTTGTTTAATTTTATTTGTATATTCATAAATCTGTTCCCTAATATTAAATTGTTGAATTATAAAATTAAGGAACAGATATTAGATGCGATACCTACTTTTTTGATCTCTATTCTTATGGGTGTCGTGATATACTTTCTTCGGGGCTTGGATATCAGTAATATATGGCTGTTTATAATTCAAGTCATAATGGGGATTATGACATACATTGGTTTTTGTCGACTATTTAAAGAAGAAAGCATGATGTTTCTTTTGGATTTGCTAAAACAGAGCATCCAAAAGAAAAAGTCTCAATTATGAGTTTTTTAACTATATAAATCAGAATAATATGAAAACTGTAATGTTGGTATTCGGTACTCGCCCCGAGGCGATTAAGATGGCACCACTTGTAATGAAGTTCCAAAAGTATCCGAATGACTTTAAAACTGTTGTATGTGTAACTGGGCAACATCGGCAAATGCTTGACCAAGTATTGCATCTGTTTGAAATAATACCTGATTATGATCTCAATATTATGCAGCAAGGGCAAGATTTATATGACGTGACGACACGAGTGTTGCTCGGAATGCGTGATGTCTTGAAGGAGGTCAATCCTGATGTAGTACTGGTTCATGGTGATACGACGACATCTACTTCGGCCGCATTGGCAGCTTTTTATCAGCATATACCGGTCGGGCATGTTGAAGCCGGTCTTCGTACTCATGATATCTACAGCCCATGGCCAGAAGAAATGAATCGTTTGATAACAGGTAGAATAGCTACTTATCATTTTGCTCCGACTGCCCTCAGCAAGGAAAATCTGCTCAATGAAAATATAGCAGAGACAGATATTACCATTACTGGAAATACAGTTATAGATGCATTGTATATAGTTGTGGATAAAATCAAAAACGATGCAGTCTTATCTCGCAAACTTGCTGCAGGACTATATGAATCCGGATATGATGTTTCCCATTTGGAGAATGGCAAGAAGATGGTTTTGATTACAGGGCATCGCAGAGAAAATTTTGGTGAGGGTTTTATTAATATGTGCCTTGCCATTAAAGAACTTGCGCAAAAATATCCAGAGGTTGATTTTGTATATCCGATGCATTTGAATCCTAATGTCAGAAAACCGATTAAAAAAGTATTTGGAGAAGACTCTGCTCATCTGGAGAACATGTTTTTTATAGAGCCGCTTGAATATTTGCCTTTTGTTTATCTGATGGAAAAATCAAATATAGTTTTGACTGATAGCGGTGGTATTCAGGAGGAGGCTCCCGGACTCGGTAAACCAGTATTAGTTATGCGTGACACGACAGAACGTCCGGAAGCATTGGCTGCCGGTACTGTAAAATTGGTAGGGACGAATTATGATAAGATTGTTTGCGAGGTGTCAGCTTTGCTTGATAACGAAGAATATTATAACAAAATGAGTCGGGCAGTTAATCCATATGGAGATGGCAATGCTTGCCAGAGGATTGTGTCGGCTCTTAAATAGTCCTGAAATATGAAAGTATTTTTATTATATCCTTATTTTTTTTCTCCAGATGGAAAGCAAAAGAAAATCGGAGGAGTCGAAACATATATAGAATCATTGGCTGATGTCATTGTCGGACTTGGTTTGACGCCAATTGTATGCCAATTCTCAGAAAAACCATTTGAGCGGTCATACTTAAATTACGTCGTACGCGGTTATGGAGTAAAAACAATTAAAAAACTATATAAAAGCATAGAGTCTGATATAGATAAGCATTCTGATCTGATAATTTTTGTCAGTGATTTGTGGTCAATCAGAGTGAAAGATGTTAAGACCTTGAGTATCCAGCATGGGATATATTGGGATATACCAAGAAATCAAGGACCATACATACTATATTATTGTCAAAGAGTCAAACAGGTGTTAAAGGCCTTGATTGATTTTAATAAAACAAGATATTCTGTATGTGTGGACTACAATTTTTACAATTGGTATAAAACTTTCAATGTCAAGTTGAAATGCAAAAAACACTGGATAATTCCTAATTTCGCTAATCAGTGTATAAGTAAATCCGAATTAAATCAAAAAATAACTAGCCGTTCCTCAAGAATCAATATAATATTCGCACGGCGCTTTTATGAATTCAGAGGTGTCAATATATTTACTGAGGCAATGCTGAGGATAATGCAGGAATATCCTTGTGTCAATGTTACATTTGCAGGAGAGGGGCCGGGAGAAAAATATATAAGAGATTGTTTCGCTGCTTATGAAAATCGGTTTTCTGTTATTAAATATGCCCCTAGCGAATCATTTGAAGTCCATAAGAAATTTGATATAGCCGTTGTACCTACAATTGGTTCTGAAGGAACATCCCTGTCTTTATTGGAAGCAATGGGAGCTGGTTGTATTGCTATCTCCACACCTGTCGGAGGCTTATCCAATATTATCATTGATGAATATAACGGATATATCACTATGCCTGCTTCGGATGATTTATATATGACAATAAAAAAAGCAATAGATAATATAAACAATACGCAAATCGTTATGCATGCTGTTGATTCTGTAAAATCGTCATTCTCTAAAGAAAAATGGTCAATAGCATGGAGGAATGTTTTGAAATATATAATGCAAGCCGAATAATACAAATATGAATTTGTATAGTTACTCGTATGCCGTTCCATATATAATCGTTATATTGATTTTATTTGTGTTGGCGTATTTTGAGAATAAGACATTTTCTATGAAAGAAAGAAATAAACTGATCAATGTTGCTTCAGTTTTATTAATTTTCTTTTTTGGATTAAGAGGTTTTATACAGAGTGATTTCCAAAATTATTACCCATGGTTTGAAGAACTTCCTACAATTTGGAATGTAAATAATTTCTTTAAACCTTTTACAGAGAGTTACGAGCCTGGATTCGTGTTGTTTACAATCCTATGTAAAAGTATAATTCCAAACTATTTTTGTTGGATTTTTGTTTGCTCGTTAATTGATATACTGATATTAAAAAAAGTATTTAAGGAATATTCTGTTAATGTCTGCCTCTCCTTTGCCATTTATTTCGCAATAGGGGCAATCATAATGGAATTTAACCTGATGCGTAATATCAAGGCTATTTTGATTCTAATGCTCGCCTTGAAATATATTCGTAAAAGAAAAATGCTTAAGTATTTTTTTTATGTCTACTTAGCTACATTATTTCATGTGACATCCATAATTTTTATCCCGCTCTATTTCGTACTTGACAAAAAGATACCGAAACTAGTATTGCTCGGAATTTTTATCATTTGTATTGCAGTACTGTTCTTGAATATTAAATTCTTGTCTTCGTTATTGCCGACAGTTGCAAATCTCTTGGGTGGAGAATATGCTTTAATGACTGAATTATATATTGCATCGGGAGCATTAGATACTTCATATGGAGTTAGTTTTGGAGTTATAGAGCGTGTTATTACTTTTTTCCTGGTATTTCATTTTTATGGCAAATGGACTGATCTGACGGGAGATAAATACATATTCCCCAACATGTTTGTCTTTTACTTTATGTGTTTTTCACTGCTCTCGGAGATGTCTGTACTTTTGGAGCGATTTGCTTATTTCTTTGCATTATCTTATTGCATTTTTTTTCCGAATTTACTGAAACTCATTCGTATTCAAAGTAATAAGATTTTACTTTCTCTTTTTGTTTTCTTTGTTTTCACTTTGAAGATAGCTCAACAAACTAAAACGATAGTCTGCAAATACGACAATGTCTTGTTTGGAATAGAATCCTTTGAAAACAGATTGAATGTACTGAAATATTATAATGCTAATGTAAATTAAGAAATGGGACCTTTAATCTCAATTTTAATCCCGGCATATCAGGCTGAAAAGACTATCTCCCGATGTCTGAAAAGCATATCAGCACAAACATGCAATAATTATGAAGCCATTGTTATTGATGATGGAAGTTCAGACAACACCTTATCTATATGTCAGTCATTTGCTGCTAATAAAAATATTAAAGTTTTATCTCAGGATAATCATGGTATTGCTTTTACAAGGCAGAGATTATTGGAACTTGCTACAGGACGATATATTCAATTCGTTGATGCAGATGATTGGGTTGAGCCAAATTTAGTTGAAGCCGTTGGATTCATATTATATCGTGAAGATTATGATATGATTATTCTTGATTATTATCTTCATAATTCTATGGGCACAAAATATAAGTCTCAAAAGCCTACTCAGTTCACTGCTTCTGATCTTATCAAAGATATATCCTCCCGTAAAATGCTTGGTGTATTATGGAATAAACTTGTTCGTAAAGAACTTTTTAAAGACATTAAATTCCCAAATCTTAAATATTGTGAAGATTGGTGCACTTGCGTCTCATTATTTGAAAAGTCCAGTCATATTAAATATGTCTCGCATGCATTATATCATTATGATACTACTGTAAATGAGAATTCATTGACTCGTAGTATCAATAAAAGTTCCTTTAAATACAGGATGGATTATATTGATTATCTGAAATCAATAGGATTCAATATGAATTTTCCGAAAGAATACAATTCACAAGTAACAGGTATTGCCTATACTGCAATTATATACAACATATATAATGATGATGAATTTATTGAAATATTTAATGAAATATCGTTTTGGAATAATTATAATTCCTTGTATAAAAGACTCATGTTGGTCCTTTCTAAAATTATAGGATTGTCACATGTCCGGTCAATTGATGTTTTCATAAGGAAGTTGATGGCAAATATGTTTAGACTGACGAATTAAAATGTTGATAATTAGGTCGTCTCTGCGGTTTGTCTGATCGGAATATTTCTATGCTTCCAAAATCAGAGTAAAATAATTAGCATATAGAGCAATCTTGCTGAACATGAGTTTGTCGTTTGGTGATTTACATTGAGAATGATGCCTTTGGTAGAAATTATGCTTTCCAATAAAATGTCGGCAGCAAGGGAATAATTGATAAACTTATGGTCGTTGTTTATTTGTCATTAAGAAGAATCAAAGGATGAAATTGCTTCATATTATATCATCGCTTGAAATAGGTGGTGCCCAACGCTTGTTGGCTGACTTGTTGCCTATTCAGATAAAACATGGACTGGATGTCGATTTGTTGGTCAATGCTCAAGTTGACAATGAATTTAATGAAAAAATCAAAAGAGCAGGAATTAACATAATATCATTGGATAGTCACAATATATATAGTCTTTCAAATATTATCCGGCTAAGAAAAATTATCAGTTCATATGATATTGTGCATGTTCATTTATTCCCGTCATTATATTGGGCGGCGATAGCTTCTGCCGGATTAAAGGTCAAGATGGTTTATACAGAGCACTCGACTTCTAACCGAAGAAGAGAAAAGACATATTTCCGTCCGATAGAGAAACTGATATATAAACGATATGACAGAATCATCTCTATCAGCAGGCAAACGGAAAGTGCTCTTCAGCAATGGCTTCAATCTTCTGACAAACGCTTTGTTGTAATTGAGAATGGAGTTGACATAGGCCGATTTTCGGCAATCTGTCGTCCTGTTATTCCAAAATCCCTGATAATGGTATCGCGCTTTGCCGCATCAAAAGACCAGGAAACGCTGATACGTTCAATGAAATATCTTGATAAGGATATTGTTCTGCATTTAGTCGGTGACGGAGATAATCTTGAGCATTGCAGGTCAATCGCAAAAAATGAAGGGGTTTCTGATAGGGTAATGTTTCTGGGAGCGCGTTCAGATGTTGCTGAATTGATAACCGAAGCATACATTGGAATACAATCGTCAAACTGGGAAGGATTCGGACTGACAGCTGTCGAAATCATGGCTGCCGGGAAGCCTGTCGTCGTATCAGATGTTGATGGATTGAAGCAAGTCGTGGAGGGGGCCGGCGAAATATTTCATAAAGGGGATGCACGTGAATTGGCTCTGAAAATTTCTCGTTTGCTCGAAGACAAGTCTTATTATGAAGCAACAGCAGCCAATTGCAAACGCAGATCTGCCTGTTATGACATTGAGTTGATGGCAGGCAAATATGAAAATTTATATTATGAACTTACGTAAAATTAGAGCATTATCTCGCTTTACTGCATCCTTGATCTGTAGTTTTTTGTACTTGCCACATATTATACTTGGGGGGGGCAATTGTATGGTCATTAGTGATTTGGCAAGGATTGAATATCAAATCGGACTTAAACTTCCGGCAATATTGCAATTAATATATCATCTTCATAATAATCGGTATTATCGAAATCTTTTTTATCACAGGATAGGTCCGGTGAAATCTGCTTTTCTAAAATGGTATCGTCCGGGTGACAGGTATTTCAATATTAGCGTCACGACAAAAATAGGAGAATCGATGTGGATTGCCCATCCATATGCAACGATTATCAATGCAGATTCTATCGGAGCAAATTTCTCTTGTATTCATTGTACCACTATTGGTGCTCATAACGGCAGACCAATCCTTGGTGATAATGTTTCTTTGGGGTGTAACGTAACTATAATAGGGAATGTTCATATTGGAAATAATGTGACCATAGGAGCTGGCAGTGTAGTTGTCAAGGATCTCCCGGACAATTGTGTTGCAGTAGGAAATCCGGCAAAAGTGGTGAAAATGAAAATATGATTTTTGTAATGCTTGTGTTTTTATCATAGAAGTATTCCCAATAATCCTAATTATGCGAAAGAAATTGTTTATAGTTGTAAACCAGGATTGGTTTTTCTTGAGCCATAGATTGCCTGTCGGAATCGCTGCGAGAAATTCAGGATATGACGTAACAGTCATCAGCGAGGATACAGGTGTTTCTTATAAAATCAGAGATGCCGGGTTGAAGACTGTCAATCTGCCTATAAATAAGGCCGGGACAAATGTCAGAGATGAAATTAGGACGTTAAGTTTCTTGTATAGGCTCTTCCGGAATGAAAAGCCGGATATTGTTCATCTGGTCGGGCTTAAAACGATGCTATGGGGAAGCATAGCATGTAGATTGGCTGGAATTAAAGCTATGGTCAGTGCAGTGTGTGGCTTGGGCGTACTCTTTGACGAAAAGCATGCCGGGTCTTTGATGTCCAGGTCAATACTTAAAGTATTGCGCTTGACCCATTGCCGTAAAGGAACAATGGTCATTTTTCAGAATAACGATGACAAGTCTCTTTTCTTGTCTTCCAAAATAATAAAGGAGGAACAATGTGCATTTACAAATGGTTCCGGAATTGACCTTAAGAACTATGATTGTACTCCCGAACCTTTTGCCGGGCTGATTAAGGTGATTTTTACGGCCAGAATGGTTGAGGATAAAGGAACCTTGGTTTTGATTGATGCAGCCAAGAAATTGGAGGCAGAATATAAAGGCAAAGTCCGTTTTTTGCTTTGCGGTGGATTGGACACTAACCCGAACGGCATAACGGAAGATATGCTGAAGAGCAAATGTGACGGTGAATACATTCAGTGGCTTGGACATAGGACTGATGTGCTGGAGCTGCTGAAACAATCTCATATTATGGCTTTCCCATCTTGGTATCGCGAAGGATTGCCTAAATCGGTTATTGAAGCGGAAGCAATCGGGAGACCAGTTGTCACTACTGATTCAGTAGGTTGCCGTGATACTGTTATAGATGGTTATAACGGATTCATGATTCCGGCCAAAGATTCTGATGCGCTGGCATCTGCTCTCAAAAAACTCATTGATGCTCCTGAACTCAGGCAGACAATGGGGCGAAATGCACGCGAATTTGCTGTGGATAAGTTTGATATTAAAGATGTTATTACAGTACATTTACAAGTGTATAACGAAGTGTCGAAGTTTATCCGTCCTAATTACAGAGTGACATTAAAATAAATCTAATATTTGAATAGCATTAAATTGTCGTATTCCTACAATTGTTGAATGCATGAAGATAGCATATTGCATAGAGTAGGCATACAATTCCGGCGGCATGGAACGCGTGCTGTCCCTGAAAGCCAATTACCTATGTGAGAAGCTTGGATATGATATGTATGTCATCACGACCGCCCAGGCCGGCCATTCCAACTTTTTTGAATTTTCAGACAGGGCAAGGTTCATAGACCTGGATGTCGGATATAAGGAACTTGCGGGAAAGCCGTTCGTCAAGAAAACTTATCTTGACTGAAGCAATGGGTTGCGGTGTCCCAGTTGTGTCATTTGCCTGCAAATGCGGTCCAAGGGACATTATTAAGGACGGATACAATGGATTCCTGGTAAGGGAAAACGATGTAAAAGGATTTGCTGAGAAACTGCTGCATTTGATGAGACGCCGGGACATTCGGAAAGAGATGGGAAAGAATGCCATGTCTTCCGCACAGGAGTATGACATGGAGATAATTATGAAAAAATGGGATGGCGTTTTTAAATCGCTGCTGTGAGTTTTTATGCGAAGAATGATCTTTCATTGTCCGGTGAAAAACGTGGGCAATCCTGACGCCAGTCAAATACGGCCTCTAAAGATGATTGAGGCATTCAGGCAAATAGGCTATGATGTGGCTGTGGTATATGGTGACGGCGCAGAGAGGAAAAAGAGCATAGCCGCTATAAAAAGGAGCATCCGTGACGGGGTGAAATATGATTTTCTTTATAGCGAGTCATCCACACTGCCGACATTGTGTACTGAAAGTCATCATTTGCCTTCTTATCCTTTTCTGGATTTTGCATTTTTCTCATTCTGCCGCAGGCATGGAATACGTGTCGGCTTGTTCTATCGTGATATATATTGGCGCTTCAGCTTCGGCAATGAGAAGTGGAAGATGAAATTGCTTAAGCCGCTCTACATATATGACCTGATTATGTACCGGCGTCTTGTAGATGTTCTTTTCCTTCCGTCAACGGATATGCTTGGATATATCCCGTTTGGATTTCCAGGTCGTGTGGAGGGCCTTCCTCCAGGGGCAAGGAAAACGTCATTTGCAGAAGTTGATGTTCCCGACAAATGCTTGAATTTGCTCTACATCGGTGGTCTTGGCTCTCATTATGATCTCAGAATGCTTGTGAAGGCTGTATCAGAGATACCTGAAATTAACTTTACGCTTTGCTGCCGCAAAGATGAGTGGAAGCGCGTGGGGCATATTTATGATGGCCTTATTTCCAACAATATACATGTTGTCCATAAATCCGGTGATGAGCTTGACGCCTTGTACCGCGAGGCAGACCTGTTCTGCATTTATGTCAAGGCACATGAGTATTGGAAGTTCGCGGTTCCGTTCAAACTTTTTGAATCCATCGGGCACGGGTGTCCGGTCTTGGCATCGGAGGGGACATGGACCGCTGATTTTGTTTCGCGTGAGGGCTTCGGTCCGGTCTGCCGTTATGATGCAGATGAACTGGTCCGGCTCTTGAGGGAGCTGGCATACAGCCGGGAAAAGCTGACGGAGTACAGAAAACGTGTCACTGATATTGCTCCGGAGCACACATGGCAGATGCGCTGCCGTAAAGTCGCGCAGGTGCTTTTGTGATGGTGGGCCGGCATTTATTAACTGTTATACAGACATATACATATGAAATTGATTTTGCTGTCCGGCGGTTCCGGACGTCGTCTTTGGCCTCTGTCCAATGACGTCCGCTCCAAGCAGTTCCTGAAGGTGCTTCCGGCGTCTGAGGGAGGAACCGAGTCAATGATACAGCGTGTAGTGAGACAGATAGCAGAAAGCGGCATTGATCCTGCAGAAATAATCATAGCGACATCCGCATCCCAAAAGGAATTGATTGAAAGCCAGGTCGGCAAGGATATACATACCGTAATAGAACCGATGCGTCGGGACACATTCCCTGCAATCGCCTTGTCTGCAGCTTATCTCAAATCAGAGCTGAATTGCCCTGCGGATGAGATTGTTGCCGTGCTGCCATGCGACCAGTACGTTGACATGTCATATTTCAAGACAATCAGAAAGATGGCAGAACTTGCGGCAAGCGGAGCGGCTGACATTGTTCTGATGGGCATAGAGCCGACAAGCCCTTCTTCCGCATTCGGCTACATGCTTCCTGAAAAAGGGAATGACGGGACAATCAGAGTGAAAGAATTTGTTGAAAAACCTGATTCAGAACGTGCCATGTCGATAATCCGCCAAGGGGGCCTGGGGAACGGAGGCGTGTTCGCATTTTCACTCGGATACATGATGGATAAGCTCGTTGAACTGGGCCATGTGACAAATTATCCTCTCATTCTTGAGAATTACGGTAAGCTTCCGAAAATCTCATTTGACTATGAGGTTGTAGAGAAGGCAGAGCGCATTTGTGCCGTGCCTTATGACGGGGAATGGTCGGATCTCGGCAGCTGGGACAGCCTGGTGAAGAAGACAGGCCAGGTGTCTGGTCATACCGTCATATCTGGCTGCACCGGCGCAAGCGTAATCAACGAACTGAAGATTCCTGTTGTTTGTTGCGGTGTTGACAATGTCATAGTGGCCTCTTCATATGACGGAATCCTGGTCACTTCCGCAACCAAGACATCCAATCTTAAGAATATCGTCGAAAACCTTGGGCAAGGTCCCATGTATGACGTCCGTTCTTGGGGTGAAGTCAGAAGAATCTCTTGCTCTGATAATGCTGACGGCATTAATTCATTGACCAGCCATCTGCTTGTCAAAGACGGCAAGTCAATCGGCTGCCATTGCCATGCCGAGCGTTCTGAGGTATGGACAATCATCAAAGGAAGGGGGCTTCTCGCTCTTGACGGGAAAGTCATGGAAGTCAAAACCGGCGACAGCATAACCATTCCGCCATTACGCAGGCATGCCATAAAAGCTATAGATGAGCTCGAACTGATTGAAGTCCAGTTCGGACGCAATCTGGACGAAAAGGACATCAAGTACTTCGATTTTGTGTGGGAATAAGGTCAGAAATAATGATATCAAGGGAACCTTTACAAAAAAGTGAAGTTTCCCTTTTTTGTTTATTGAGACTATAAATATTTAATCCGATATGAGACGAGATCCATTATTTGAAGAATGTCTTGCGAATGTCCCTGCAGAAGTGTTTGCGGAAGTGAACTTGAATATAGACATAGCAAACAGGATAGCAGATATCCTTCACGAAAAGAAAATGACTCAACGGGAGTTTGCTTCCCTTATGGGAAAAAAGGAGTCTGAGGTATCACATTGGCTTACAGGAGCCCATGGATTCACAACTAAAACCCTTGCCAAGATGGAGTCAGTTCTCGGCGAGGGCGTTATAGAAGTAAAAAAACATAAGGCACCTCAAATTCTCATTTGAGGTTATTGACTTGCCACGTTATGTCGTCATTGATGGCAATAATATAACAATCAATCATCTGATGCCGCATTTTTTTATGTCATCATCGGAATAATGTGTGGTATTCTTGTTGTAAGAACAGCCGGGACATTATTCTCAAAATATCCTTTGCCGATATTGGATGCTAATGCTCTTAACGATAGCTTGTCTCAAAGCAAAAAGAGGTGACAAATCTGTATGTGGACTTTTACCCTCTTTTATTTCCCTGCCTTATGTTATCTGGAATTGTATTATTATCCGTATTTTTGCACTAAAATAGTGGTTGTTATGATAATATCTCAAAAGACAATAGAAAAATTACGAGTACTTATTAACGAAGAAACAGAATATCGTTCGGGACCTAAACTCGTAGCATTTTTCAATAAGTATGGATTTGCTGATTTATATGAACCCGGATTTCCATCAAGATGGATGTATACTGAAGATAAATTGAAACAACTTAATGGGAAACCTGAATTGGATAAGTGTATCAAAGACTTATTTGCACCTATCAATTTTATTTCCAGATTCTCGGAATTGGATAAACTTATTTCTGATTTCAATCAATATCTATCTTTCGATGGCTGGCAGATTGTGAGACAAGGTCAGAATATTACTTTTCAGAAAGCAAAAGGTGTAGATATAGACAATGAAAAAAGCAAAGAGGTTCAAACCAATGAAGCAGAGTTCTTAAAAGCAGAGTTCAATGATATATCTATATCTTCTTTGCCTGTTGATAGCTGTCTAATACCATATTTGGAAACACGTATAGAAGAAATCCGGCAATGTTTATCAGTTAAAGCCTCTCTCTCTGCTATATTTCTTATAGGTAGTACATTAGAAGGAATATTGTTAGGTGTCGCCAGCAAACATCCCGCAATATATAATAAGGCGAATTCTGTTCCCATAGATAAAAAGACAGGTAAACCTCGGAATTTCAGCGAGTGGACATTAAACAATTTTATAGACGTATCTTATGAAGTAGGTTTTTTGAAAGAAGATGTAAAGAAATTTAGTCATGCACTCCGAGATTTTAGGAATTACATACATCCTTATCAGCAAATGTCGATTGGATTTCAACCGGATGAACATACTGCAAGGATTTGTTTTCAAGTGCTGAAAGCAGCTCTTTATCAAATAGAACAAAAATCGAAATCATAGTATTTCGTAAATAGTTACATGAACAGAATTATTATCATAGGCAACGGTTTCGACAAAGCACATGGTCTTGCAACCGGATACAGAGATTTTATAGACAGCTATTGGATCAACGTTGCCTGCCATATATTTAACGGTTATAAACGTTCGCTTGCGGAACATTTTGGGGCAATCATTGATCCGTCACCATATGAAGATAAGTTTGTCCTATTTGAGGTGTTTCGGGACAAGCGAAATAAAATGTTGGGGCCATCATCCCCTCAATCAGATTCAACCCCATACGATGAGGTTCGAGAGCTGGTTGCCATATTCAATGATAGTACTAATATGAGGTATGACGGTTCGGTTCGCCTCACTTTCAAAAATAAATTCTTCGAGCATATTTCTGGTCGTTGTTCTCTGAGTAATTGGGTGGACATTGAGAACGAATATTATGAAAAGTTGAAAGAGTTGCTTGCTGAAGAAGATGCAGTTATTCGGAGTGAAAAGGTTCGGGCATTGAACCGAGAGTTTGATGCTGTAAAAAAGCAACTTGAAATCTATTTGATAGAGGTAGTCCAAAAAACACAAACCAAACTATTTCCGTCTATTCAAGAGGTATTCAATAGTATAATTGATCTGAAAGAAGTTGCTTTCGGGGGACAAAAAATATTTTTTGATTCCATCTATAGCAATATTTTCACTTTAGGGGAAGATGATGCAGTTGAATTAGATAAAAATGAAGACCCAAATTATCTTTTTTATCATTCACAGGATGCAAAACGTAAATACTATGTCTTGAAACATCTATCCGACAAGCATTTTAAAGAAAGGAATTGCACACCTGCCAATACCTTAATCTTGAATTTCAATTATACCCAAACTGCAAAACAATTATATACAAGAGATGCAGATGAGATAATTGACATTCATGGAGCACTCAACAATGAACGCAATCCAATTATTTTCGGCTATGGAGATGAATTGGACGATGATTACAAACGGATTGAAAAGTTACAAGACAATGACTTTCTCGAAAATATCAAATCTGTACATTATCATGAAACCGGCAATTATCGTCAGTTGTTGGGTTTTATTGAATCTGAGCCATATCAAGTAATTACTATGGGACATTCGTGCGGCAACTCCGATCGTACGCTGCTCAATACTTTATTCGAGCATCGCAACTGTATCTCTGTAAAAGTCTATTATCATCAGCGAGAGGATGGCACAGATGATTACAGCCAATTGATTCGGAATCTTTCGCGCAATTTTAACGACAAGGCGGCGATGCGAGATAAAGTCGTCAATAAGGAGTATTGTTTGCCGTTGGTTCCGATAGCTGGGCAAGAGGAAAGTTAGGAGTAAAGGTGATGCTTGGTGTTGAGAGATGAAAAAAATAAGGGGCTAAAAAGTTGCGCCGTGACCGAGGCTAGAATGGGTCGAAACTTAGTTTTCGGAGGGCATAGAAAAATTATAGAGGGTAAGCAAAAATTTACTTTTCACCATCTTTTCATGTGTTGACAGCTTGTGTGCTGTTGCTTATGCGGATGTGTTGTCTGGCTGATGGAAAACTTGCCCAGCAAAAGCCCAGCTTGCAAGACATGTAAAAAAATCATATATTCGGCTCGGAAAATCCGGAAAGCGCAGTTGGCTTTTATTGAAAGTCGAGTGTGGCTTTTGGGGATTAATAATGTAAATGATTGCAGGACGATGAAAGGAATAGTTCTCGCCGGAGGGTCCGGTACGCGTCTTTACCCGATAACAAAGGGGATTTCTAAGCAGCTGATGCCGATTTATGATAAGCCTATGGTTTATTATCCTATTTCTGTGCTTATGCTTGCGGGAATCAGGGACATATTGGTGATATCAACTCCTCAGGATTTGCCTGGGTTCAGGAGGCTTCTTGGGGGCGGTTCTGATTATGGTGTCCGTTTTGAGTATGCGGAGCAGCCTTCTCCTGACGGTTTGGCACAGGCGTTCACTATCGGGGCTGATTTCATCGGGGGCGATTCCGCATGTCTTGTCCTTGGGGACAACATTTTCCATGGCGCCGGGTTTACCGGGATGCTTAAGGAGGCGGTCCGTGCTGCGGAGGAGGACGGGAAAGCTACCGTGTTCGGATATCGGGTGAATGACCCTGAGCGCTACGGGGTGGCGGAGTTTGACAGGGAGGGCAATTGTCTTTCGATTGAGGAGAAGCCGGAGCATCCGAAGAGCAATTATGCGGTGGTCGGTCTTTATTTTTATCCGAATAAGGTTGTTGAGGTCGCGCGGAATATAAGGCCTTCCGCCAGGGGAGAATATGAGATTACGACTGTCAACCAGAGATTTCTTGGGGATGGTGAGCTGAAAGTCCAGACCCTGCCGCGCGGGTTTGCATGGCTGGATACGGGTACACATGATTCGCTTGCGGAGGCTTCGATTTATGTTGAGGTGCTTGAGAAGCGCCAGGGCCTTAAGATAGCATGTCTTGAGGGCATCGCATATAGGAACGGCTGGATTGATGAGGACCGGATGCGTGAGCTTGCGAAGCCGATGCTGAAGAACCAGTACGGGCAGTATCTTCTCAAGGTCATTGATGAAGTCAAAGAATCCGGGGCACCTGAGGGTGACATGATTGGATAAAGTGTCCTGTTTTCAAAGAAAAAGGATAGCGGGTGAGCAAAAAAATATTTTGGTCACCCGCATGTTTTTTCTTTTTGAGTGTTTTTACCGTTTTGGCTGGATTGCCCGTCCGGTATGCATTCCCTGCAGTCTGGCCTATTCTTCGGACGTCCACACAAAAACCTTGTCGGAACGGCGCAGGCGGTTTTCTTCTATGGCTTTGCAGGCGGATTCGCTGCAGCTGTCTCCGCATAGGCTCTGCTCTTGTTCGCGGGCGCCAGGGACTGCTTTGCTCCAGTCTATCGGGATGGAACAGAAAGTGCCTTTGGATGCCTCTTGGACTGGTTTAAGGTCAACACGTATTTCCGGAACGGTGTATTCAACTACGCCTGATGTCGGGCCGATGATGAGAATCGTGTCTCCTACTTTCAGGGATGCCGACTCCACGAGAATCTCTGCCACTCCGAGTTTGCCGAACCAGTTGGTTACCTTGCCGCAATATGTTTTCTTGCGTGTGGCCTTGCTTCCGTAAACTTCGCTCCACTCTCCGAGCCTGGCACCTTGGTAATATCCGTCCCAGAAGCCGCGGTTGAACACTTCAGCCAGTTCTGTCTTAAGGCCTGCTGCCAGTTCCGGTGTGTATCTGCCGTCGCATACAGCGTCTGCCGCCCTTCTGTAGCATGATGCCACGCGTTTAACATATTCTGCGGAGCGCGCGCGGCCCTCGATTTTGAAGACCGTCACTCCCGCGTCTATTATCTTGTCCATGAACTCTATGGTACACAAGTCCTTAGGAGACATGATGTACTTGTTGTCCACGAGCAGGGTATTGCCTGTTTCGGCATCCTTCACCTCATAGCCGCGTCTGCATATCTGGTAGCAGGAGCCTCTGTTGGCGGATGCGCCGTATTCGTGCAGGCTGAGGTAGCATTTGCCGGAAATCGCCATGCAGAGCGCGCCATGGGCAAACATCTCTATTTCTACGGGCCTGCCTGACGGTCCGCATATGTTGTCCCTGTCGATTACGGATTTGATTTCCTTGACCTGACCGAGATTCAGTTCCCTTGCAAGCACAATCACGTCCGCGAACTGCGCATAGAAACGCAGTGCTTCGGCGTTGGATATGCTGAGCTGTGTGGAGATATGGACTTCCAGGCCTATTTGGCGCGCATATGCGATTGCCGCCATGTCAGATGCGATTACCGCTGTGATTCCGGCTTCCTTTGCCGCATCAAGGGTCTTGCGCATGTCCTCCAGGTCATCTCCGTAAAGTACGATGTTGAGGGTGAGATAAGTCTTGACCCCGGCTTCCGAACATATCCGCACTATTTCCTTAAGGTCGCTCATTTTGAAGTTGTTGGCTGAGTGCGACCTCATGTTGAGTTTCTCGACTCCGAAATATACGGAATCCGCACCTCCCTGTATTGCAGCCGCAAGGCATTCGAAATTGCCTGCCGGCGCCATTATTTCCAATTTTTTCTTTTCCATCATTTGGTCCGTCCTATAAGCTTTTCCGCATAACTCTGGAGAAGCCCGTATTTTTCTCCGCTCAGTCCGAGCATACCTGCAGATTCCATCGCATTTGCGTGAAGTCTGATGATTTCATGTCTGGCATCTTCTCCGACTCCCAAAGCATCATATATTTCTTTGACCCTGCTTATTTTCGCGGCCCTCTCCTGGCTGTTGCCTATTGGCATTTCCATTGCCTCAAGCAGGCCTGTGCGTCCGTTCTGCGGAGCTATGGAGCCTTCCGACTCAAGTTTCCCACCTTTGTGGAGGGCATGGGTCATGAGCCATGTCTTTTTGTTGTTGATTATGTCTCCTCCGATTGCCTTGCCGAAAACTCCCGTGTCACCGTAGGTGTCAAGCCAGTCGTCCGCTATCTGGAATGCGAGGCCGAGGTCGTAGCCGAATCTGTAGAGATGTCCGCATGATTCTTCGTCCGCTCCGGCGATGATGGCTCCGATTTTTGCCGCACATGCTATCAGAACGGCAGTCTTGAGTCCTATCATCTTGATGTATTCGTCCATAGGAACTTCTTTCATGTTCTCGAAGTCCATGTCGTACTGCTGTCCCTCGCATACCTGTGCCGCAGTTTCCGAAAACAGTTCAAGCACTTGCGGAAGCACTTGGGCCGGGGCCTTGGCTATGAGCCTGTAGCTTTCGATTGACATTACGTCACCGGAGAGGATGGCTGTGTTCTCGTCCCATTTCTTATATACGGTAGGAACTCCGCGGCGCACGTCTGCCTTGTCCATTATGTCGTCGTGTATGAGCGTGAAGCTGTGGAACACCTCGAGAGCTGCTGCAGGTGCAAGTATTTCCTGTGTGAAGCTGTCTTTGAACAGGGCGTATGCCGTCAGGCAGAGGCGAGGGCGTATGCGTTTGCCTCCGATTTCCATCATGTATGTCAAAGGTGCGTACAGGCCTTGCGGCTCGCGGTTGAATTTCAGTTCCCCGAACATCTGTGCGATGCTGGTCTCGATGGTGCTTTCGTTTATCATGGCTTTATGTCTTGTTGTAAACTTTATCCGGCAAATGTGCCGATGCAACTTACAAAGGTAGCGATAAAAAGCTAAAAAGTATTAGTAAAGTCTATTTTCCTTTTAATCGGCTTCTTTACGTATATTTGCACCGCCAATGAAATGATGTGGCAGAAATTTATTGTTTTTTCCGGTTTATGGTCTTGCCGCATGGATGTGGCCATTGGCCGGCCAATATGCAGAATGAATGATTATTAAAGGTGAAGCGACAGTAGTGAAGCATACCGGCAGCCATTATATGCTGGCCTGCCTGCCGGACATGGACCTTTTTCCTGCCGTGCTGAGAGGCAAGATGAGGCTTAAGGGGAACTCTTCGACCAATCCTGTCGCAGTGGGGGACAAGGTGGAGTTTGAGGCGGATGTTCCGGAAAACATGAGCGGCCATGAGGGCGTGACACCGGAGAATCCTGCCGTCATAACCCGTGTGCTGCCCCGCAAGAATTATGTCATAAGGAAATCCACGAATCTTTCGCGCCAGGCTCATGTGATTGCCGCCAATATAGACAGGGCGTTTATAATTGCCACGATTGATTTCCCGCAGGTGAAGATGCCGTTCCTTGACAGGATTCTTGTGACGTGCGAGGTCTATAATATTCCGGCTACGATTGTTCTGAACAAGGTTGACCTTTATCGTGAGTCCCATGCGGAGATGTTGGAGGCGTTCCATGCCATTTATGAGGGTGCGGGGTATCCCGTCATGGAGGTTTCTGCTCTCACCGGAGAGGGTGTGGATGCCCTGAGAAATGCCTGCCGAGGCTCCGTGTCGCTGTTTTCCGGGGTGTCTGGAGTGGGAAAGTCATCTCTGATAAAGGCGCTTGACCCGTCTCTGGACCCGCGTGTGGGGAAAATTTCCGAGGCGCATCTGCAGGGACGTCATACGACAACTTTTTATGAGATGTACGGTCTTTCATGTGGAGGCTTCATAGTCGATACCCCTGGACTGAGGGGATTCGGTCTTGTGGATGTGGCGCGCGAGGAAATTGCACTTTATTTTCCGGAGATGCTCAAGGTGTCGGAAGGATGCCGTTTTGCTCCGTGTACGCATACCCATGAGCCTGGCTGTGCCGTGAAGGATGCTGTGGAGGCAGGTGAAATAAGCTATGAGAGGTATTCGTCATATCTGGGAATGCTGGATGACGAGACCAAATACAGATAAAATGTCGGAGGACGTTTAGTCCGGACCATATGGATCTGGGAAGGCCTGTGGACAGGAGGTTCGGGGTGGTAGTCAGTAGTAGTGTATGGATGAAACAGATTAACAGGGATATATTGAAGTTGGCGGTGCCGAGCATTCTTGCCAACATAACGGTGCCGCTTGTAGGTATGGCGGACATTGCGGTTGCGGGGCATCTTGATTCGGATTCTGCGGCCATGATCGGAGGAATTGCAGTGGGGTCGATGCTGTTTGACCTGCTTTATTGGAATTTCAGTTTCCTGAGGGTCGGCACCGGGGGGCTTGCAGCCCAGGCATATGGACGTGGTGACATGAGGGAGTGCGCACGGATTTTTTTGCGTGCAGCCGGAATAGCTCTCGCCTGTGCCTTGTTGCTTATCGCAGTGCAGTGGGTTTTTGTCTCAATGGCGTTTGCCGTTGTGGATTGCACTGACCAGGTAAGGGAATTGGCGTCCATATATTTTTTCGTGAGGATATGGGCCGCTCCTGCCACTCTGGGGCTTATGGCGTTCAAGGGCTGGTTCATCGGTATGCAGGACAGTGTAAGCCCGATGCTGACTGATTTGGTGGTGAACGGTATGAATGTCTTTATGAGCATTGTGCTCGCTCTGGGCATTTCTGTCGGGAGTTTCCGTTATGAGGGAATCGGTTTTGCGGGAATAGCCGCCGGAACTGTGATAGCGCAATGGACAGGATTGCTTTCCGCTGTGATTATGCTGCTTGTACGGTATCGCAAGCGTGTTTTCTCGGGGTTGTCACGTGCAGATGTGACGGATGTGTTCCGGGGTGAGCAGACGCGCCGTTTTTTCGTGATGAATTCTGACCTTTTCGTCAGATCGCTGTGTTTCATTGCAATATATATTGGATTCACGACGATTTCGGCGCGTTACGGGGATCTTCTCCTTGCGACAGGTTCGATAATGATGAAGCTGCTGTTGCTGTTCTCATATTTCACGGACGGTTTCGCTTATGCAGGGGAGGCCTTGACCGGAAGGTATGTGGGGGCCGGTGACAAGGGCATGATGCGCAGTACGGTGCGGTGGACTTTTTTGTGGAGCATGGGCATAGCTCTGGTTTTCATGATGATATATCGGTTTGCCGGCATGATGATGCTTGGTGTGATGACATCGGATATGGCTGTCATCGACATGGCTCGTGGCTATATGCCGTGGCTTCTCATGATGCCTCTTGTCGGTTGTGCGGCATTTACATGGGACGGCATATATATAGGTGCGACTGCCTCGAAGGATATCCGCAATGCCATGCTGTGGGCTGTCGCGGCATTCATGTTAACTTGGAGTGTAGGCATTTTTGCGCTCAATGAGGCATATCCGTCTTACGGTATGCCTGGTGGTGTGCCTGATGGTGCGTTTGGCGGTGTGCCGGAAGCGTATGCCGGGGGTGCTTCGCAATATGGCATCATTGCCATGCACATCCTTATGGGCGCGTATTTCGCTCATCTGTTGGCCAGAACTGCCTATCTTTCTGTCCGTTACCGTAGGCTTGCCGCCTGAGTCTGCGGTGTTGTCTGCCGTTTGGTGATTTTGATTTGTGGCGCGTGGGGCCGTCCGGACTGGGAGCTGCTCTATTTGATTCCGTATTTTCTTAGAATCTTAAGCAGTGGCTTTTCTATGGAACGTGCCCAGAGAGTGTAGCCGTAGTCTCCCGGGTGGATGCCGTCAACGGATGTCTCGTGGAGCTTGTCTGCCGCATCGGTCGTGATGAAATAAACGTCTTTGTATTTTTTCATCGCTTCGTGCATCATTTCTTCCGCTGCATCCTGCTTTGCTTTTTCGTTTTTGTCAACTGTCCGGTCGAAATTGCGTTTCTCACGATAGATGGTCTGCTGGAATATCAGTGGCTTTCCGGGATGAGCCGCCTGCAGTTTTTCGATGAAAGGGAATAGGCGTTCTTTTATCATCTCGGCGCCAGGGTTTGAAAAGGCGTCGAATACGAATGCGTCGGCTTCAACGTCGCATAGCACGTCTGCGAAATATGGTTGCATTTTGCAGTTTCCGCTGCATCCGAGGCTGAGAAACTGGAGGCCGGTGTGACGCATAAGCTGCATCGGGTAGCTCATTCCGGCGCGGCTGGTGCTGATTCCGTGGGTGTAGCTTGAGCCGAATATCGCTATCCTGTGGCGGAAAGGGGAGTCTAACGGGGCGATTTCCGAGCCTTGCAGCACTCCGATTTTTGCCGAATTTATTTCACAATATATAGGAAGGTACAGCATGCATTCCTTTTCAGAGTTGTCCATGCTGCCTATAAGGACGATATTTTCTCCGCTTTTTCCGGGTTTTGCTGCAGCGGATGACGCCCAAAGCCATTTCCCGTCTTTTTTGATATAAAGGTCGTATCCTCGGTATGAGAGCGGCATTGTGTTGAGGGCGCTGTATTCCCAGCCGTATTCTGTCTTTACTGAAATTGCGTCAGAGTTGGTCTTGAACAGGACTGCAAGTCCGGCAGGGCATCTGACCTGTATGTTTTCGCTGTTTGTGAAGCCTTTGTACTTTACGGTGTCCACACGATGATAAGGGTTTGGTGTGCCGTCAAGTATTTTTCCTATGAGATTCAGTTCGGATGCTTCTGTGAATTGCCATTGGTCCTGGGCTATTGCCGCTGTGGCGGACATTGCGAGTGCGATGATAAGGGCTATACGTTTCATGTGTGTTGAAAATTACCTGACAAAAATTACTCGGCAAAAATAATCAAAAAACTGTTGGGCCGGCCCGGCATCAGACAAATTTGCTTTAATGGTTAGCCGGGGGTGGGGGTCCCAATGTGCATTTCCTTGTCCTGTTGGGAACCATGTGTTTTTGTAATGTGTTGATGTCCATGTTCTTGTGGTTTTCAGTGGTTTCCAATGTGTCATTTTTTTGCCTGTTGGGAACTTTCTTGTTGTGTGATTTATTGGTTGTCAGTGTGTTGTATTTTGGGCGGGTTCCCAACGTGCTTTCACTTGTTCCGTTGGGAACCATGTGCTTCTGTAATGTATTGATGTCCATGTTGTTGTGATTTGTGATGGTTCCCAACATGTCTTCATTTTGCCTGTTGGGAATTTCCTGTTGTGTAATCATTTGGTCATCAATGTGCTATGTTTTGGTTGGGTTCCCAATGTGCATTTCCTTGTCCCGTTGGGAACCATGTGTTTTTGTAATGTGTTGATGTCCATGTTCTTGTGGTTTCTGTCGGTTCCCAATGTGTCATCTTTTTGCCTGTTGGGAACTTTCTTGTTGTGCAATTTGTTGGTTGATAGTGTGTTATGTTTTAGCCAGGTTCCCAATGTGCCATCCATTGTCCCGTTGGGAACCAGAATGACAGTGTGTCTGCATTATTGTCAGAATTATAATAGGTAATGTTTATTGTTTGCGTGGTGATGGCTAATGGAGCCAAGACTTTTAAGTACATTGCTGATGTGCAGTGAAAACATCTGATGGAGGAGGCATGAGCCAGTTCAGCAATTGCCTGCCAATTTGCGCCTGCCGGGAACCGCGCGGGCTATTGTCTTTCGTTAAACTTTCATAATTGCTGTAAATTTACTACTTTCGCTTTCGCAAATCTTGGGAGCGGGAATATGATGCAAATCCAAGGTTGGCAAGAAGAGAATAATTATTTTGAAAATCTATGAGTTTATACTCATTTTACAGGATAAGCAAGCCTTCTGAGGCAAAGGTGCCTGAGGATAGGGTGGATGGGACTTACAAGTCCTTGAGGAACAGGACGTTTTGGGGCGTTACAATGGCTTATAGCCTTTATTATGTATGCCGTATGAGCCTCAGTGTCATTAAGCAGCCGCTTATAGATGAGGGGGTGCTGACTGCCGGACAGCTTGGTCTTGTCGGCTCCGCATTGCTTTTCGTTTATGCCGTGGGCAAGTTTCTCAACGGATTCATCGCAGACTACTGCAATATACGCCGTTTCATGGCTACAGGACTGCTCCTGTCTTCTGTCGCCAATCTTCTGATGGGGTTGCTGGGCCTGTTTCATGGCTCATATGGGTTGCCACAGGTGGTCATTTTGCTGTCTTTTGCTTTTCTTTGGGGGGCAAACGGATGGATGCAGTCTATGGGGGCTCCTCCTGGTGTCATAAGTCTTTCCCGCTGGTTTCCGCAGTCAAAGCGGGGGACGTGGTATGGCATTTTCAGCGCCAGCCCTTATCTTGGGGAGACCTTGTCTTTCATTGCCACTGCTGCGGTTGTCGGTGCTTTCGGGTGGCAGTACGGCTTCATTTCTGCTGCGGTAGCCGGGTTTGTCGGTTCGGCGGTCATTCTTCTGTTCGTGTCTGATACTCCTGAGAGCCGCGGGCTTCCGTCTGTGCAGAAACTTTCTGGAGAATCACTTACCAAAGAGGACAAGATGCCGACAAAGGAATTGCAGAAACTGATTCTCAGGCATCCAGGGATATGGGTAATAGCCGTTTCGAGTGCTTTCATTTATATCACCAAATATGCGGTGGCGGGATGGGGGGTGCTGTTTCTTCAGAAAGCCGGAGGGTTTTCATTGGAAGATGCTTCCAGGGTCATAGCTTTCTCAGCCGCTTTCGGGGTGCTTGGCACTGTGCTGGCCGGATGGCTCTCGGACACGGTGTTCAGGGGCGATAGGGTAAAGCCCGCCATTGTGTCCGGTGTTTTGGGAACTTTGTCATTGGGATTTTTCTTGTTTGCCGGCGGGGGCTTTTTCCTTAATATCTTTTATGTATCTTTGTTCAGCCTTTCCACGGGAGTGCTGTATTGCATTGTGGCCGGGCTGATGGCAGTTGACATTGTGCCGCGTAAGGCTACGGGGGCAGCGCTCGGCATAGTCGGCATATCAAGTTATGTGGCTGCCGGTCTGCAGGACATCACAAGCGGATACCTTATACAGGGGTTCATGGGACCTGGCGGGACAGACATGTATGATTTCGGGCCTGTGTCATGGTTCTGGATTGCCGCTTCCGTGGTATCTTTTGCACTGCCTGTGATGAACTGGAAGAAAATGAAGCATAAGCATGAATCTGCATGATGTCGCGCAGCTTGCTTTCCTTTGATTTATAACACTAACACATACATTAATGAAACTGATAGTAACAATCGAATACAGGACACGATGGGGTGAGGAACTTGTCTGTTGTCTTGGAGACAGGCGCATACGCATGACGTATGTCTCTGACGGAATATGGCGGGGTGAGGCAGCCCGCTTCAGTCCGGACCGGGTTTGGGAATACTGGTATGAAGTCGTGAAGGACGGCAAGACTATACGCCGTGAATGGAAAAAACGACGTTTCGCTTATCCTAAGTTCTTGAAATCCAAGGTGCTTTGTCTGCGTGACAGGTGGATTGACCGGCCGTATGACGCTCCGTTCTTGTCGTCTGCGTTTACCGGGTCCATCTTGAGGCGAGGTAAGGATACGCCTGCTGTGAAAGCTGCAATTGCAGATGTTTATGCAAGTGATAGGCAGGCCAATGTGGTATTTAACATATCAGCTCCGTCCATAAAGCCTGATGAGGTGCTTGCCATTGCCGGCAGTTCGGATATGCTGGGAAACTGGAACCGCATCATTCCTATGGAGTCCTTCCTGTTTCCGGAATGGAACGTAGGGCTTTATGCAGACGCTCCGTTCGAGTACAAGTTTCTTATCGCTGATGCCGATACCCTGGAGCCTTTGTTCTGGGAGGATGGCCCGAACCGGTATTTCTCAGATTTGCCGGGAGAGGATGAAACAGTCATTTCTGTGGAAGAGGGCGCTGATTTCAGGGGGCATGCATGGAAAGGCGCGGGAACGGCCATTCCTGTGTTCTCGTTGCGCAGTGAGGATGATTTTGGCGTAGGCGAGTTCTATGACCTCAAGAAAATGGTTGACTGGGCTGCGGCGACCGGACAGAGTGTGCTTCAGCTGCTTCCGATAAATGACACCACGATGAGCGGCACATGGGAGGATTCTTATCCGTACAACCCCAATTCTACATTTGCCCTCCATCCGCAGTACATCAATCTTCCTGCGGCAGGCGTTAAGGTGGATGAACAGTACAAGGAGCTGCAGGCTGAGCTGAATGCCCTCGGGCAGATTGATTATGAGCGTGTCAACAAGGCGAAGATAGAACTTTTGAGAAAAGCCTATTCAAGGACCTACACATATCTTTCACGCAAAGATGAGTTCATTTTGTTCGTGGAAAGGAACAAGAAGTGGCTTTATCCTTATGCCATGTTCTGCGTGTTGCGTGACAAGTTCGGCACGGCTGACTTCTCGCAATGGGGCAAGATTTGGCAGACGTTTGACAAAAAGTGGATTGACCCGCTTTATAATCAACGCAAGAAGGATGTGGAGTTCTGGTATTTTGTCCAGTATCATCTTGACAAGCAGCTGTCTGAGGTATGTGACTATGCGCATTCCAAAGGTGTGATTTTCAAGGGTGACCTTCCTATTGGCGTAAGCCGTACAAGTGTGGATGCCTGGCTTTATCCGGAATTGTTCCATATGGACTCTCAGGCTGGTGCTCCGCCTGACGCATTTTCTGAATTCGGACAGAACTGGGGCTTCCCGACGTACAATTGGGAGCGTATGGCCAAGGACGGGTTCGCGTGGTGGAAGGCCCGCCTGGCCAAGATGTCAGAGTATTTCGATGCGTTCCGCATAGACCATATTCTCGGCTTTTTCAGGATATGGGAGATTCCTTCCGATGCTGTTCACGGACTTTTGGGACATTTCAATCCGGCCATGCCTTATTCTGCAGATGAACTTGCTGCTTTGGGGTTTGATGTCTGGGATGGAAGATGGGTATCACCTCTCTTGGATGACAATGTGCTGTACGGCATTTTCGGGGACCTTGCTGAGGATGTGAAGGAGAACTTTATCAGGGATGGACGCCTGATTCCTGAGTATAGCGTGCAGAGGAATGTGACTGAGTTGCTTTCTGGAGATGATGAAAGGACGTCTTGTCTCAGGGAAGGGCTTTTGGCTCTTATTGATGATGTGCTTTTTGTCGAGGACCCGGTGCAGAAAGGCTATTATCATCCGCGTATCAGTGCGCATTCCACTTATGTTTACCGTTCGCTGGATGCAGGCAGAAGAAGTGCGTTCGAGAGGCTGTATGATGATTTCTTTTATAGGCGTCACAATGATTTCTGGCGTGAGTCGGCCATGATGAAACTGCCGGAGCTGTTGGATTCTACGGGTATGCTTGCCTGCGGTGAGGACCTCGGTATGATTCCGGCCTGTGTGCCTGAGGTGATGGATTCGCTCAGGATTCTGTCTCTGGAGATACAGAGAATGCCGAAGTCTGTGACTGAGACGTTTGCCGATCCTGCCAATTACCCTTACCTGTCGGTATGTACTACATCGACGCATGACATGAACCCTATCCGTGCATGGTGGGAAGAGGACGGATGGCTTACTGAGCGTTTCTGGCAGGAGGTAATCGGAGGTGAGGGGGCTGCGCCGGCTTTCTGTGAGCCTTGGATATGCCGCCGTATCCTTGAGCAGCATCTTATGTCGCCTGCTATGCTCACGGTGCTTCCTCTGCAGGACTGGCTTTCTATGGACGGTGAGCTGAGGTTCAGTGACCCGGAGGGGGAAAGGATAAATGTTCCTGCCAATTCGCGGCATTATTGGCGCTACCGTATGCATATCACGCTTGAGGAGCTTGCTTCGCAAGACGGTTTCAATGAAATTGTGCGCAAGATGATAAAGGACAGCGGGCGCTGCTGATTCTATACTGCTTGGGCTTGCATTGCCTGAGAATGCTTTGACAGGGCTGAACCGGAAGAATGGTTCAGCCCTGTTTTTTCTGTTTCTTTAAATTATTTTTCTGTTTCTTTATTTTTCATGGCGGAATAAAGATTCCGTCGCAAGAAATTTCTCTTTTTTATATCAGGAATTTCTTTTTCTTACAACGTCTCAGGCGGGATGTCGTGACCTTTGCCATTGAAACGGAATAGTCCGGTTCATAAAAAACAAAAACGATATGAAAGAAGAAAGAGAAGTGCATGGCAGGTACGTCAACATCCTTACGGATGCGGGGTTCAAGGCAGTGTTCGGGGACAGGAGAAACGCTGACCTGCTGCGGGAGTTCCTCAACGTGGTGCTGCCGGGAGGGAGAAAGGTGGAGTCGCTTGAGTTTTCAACGACGGAGATTCCGGGATTCACGCCGGAGCACCGCAGCATCAGGCTGGATTTGAGGTGCCGCGACAAAGACGGGACGACATTCATTGTGGAGATGCAGAAGTACAGGCAGATTGACATGTTCAAGAGGTGCGTGAGCTATGCGGCAAAGGCCTATGATGCGCAAATGGTTCTGGAGAAAGGCTCGTATGACATCCATCCGGTTTATCTTGTGGGTATTCTTGCCGATGATTTTTGTCATACAGGCTCCGGGTGGGAGGATACGCACGTTTCGAACTACACCTTCCTCGAGCGGCGCACGCACGAGTTGCTTTGTGAGACAATTTCTATTACCTTTGTGGAATTGAAGCGGTTCGGCAAGCCTCTTGGCAGCTGTGACAGTCTGCTCGACAAGTGGTGCTACGTGCTCAAGCACGTCGGTAATCTTGACGGCAGGCCCGACGGTCTTGGCCAGAGGGTGTTCGAGCGCTTTTTCGAGGCGTGCGAGATTGCACGTTTCGACGGGGACAAGAAACTTTCATACGAACGGGAAATGATTACAGAACGTGATTGGAGGGCGATAAAGGAATGCGCCAGAGAAGACGGACGTGCTGAGGGAATGGAAGAAGGGATGGCCAAAGGGGCTATGGAGGCCAAAATGCAGATAGCCCTCAAACTGCTCGAAATGGGAATGCCGGTGTCAGATATTTCTGAAGCTACCGGGCTTGACCTGGAGCAGGTGGAAGGCATGCGTAAATCTGCCGAGTGATTCTTCTGATTCAGCCGGCGGACAATTAGGCTGGTTGCAAGATTTTTAAAAAAAGGTTTAGGGAACGGCACGTGTTGCCGCTCCCGGTTTATCATTTTTCCAGCCAGATGAGAAAGTCGTCGACGCGGGAGCGGCTTACGGTCATTTCGAATGAGACGGAAGGAGTCGGGATTATCCTCAATCTGCCTCCTGCCTGCTTTATTATGCTGGTTATGGCTTTCATGGATATTATGCAGCCCCGTGAGATGCGGAAGAACAGCCTCGGGTCAAGTTCTTCGCTTATCACGTCAAGCGAAGAGTCAAGTATGTATCTCTGCTCATCTGATGTCACGAGGTAGTTGTTCTTTTCCTCTGAGTAGATGTATGCTATGTTTGAGACGGACAGGGGGATTATGCGGTCATTCAGCCTGACTATATATCTTTCGCGGTACTCTTTTGTATGTCCGTCGTTCCTGACAGCCTTCATAAGTGAGTCAACGTCAATCTGCCCTCCGCTCATGCGGCACCGTGCGACGGCTCTTTTGAGAGCCAGTGGATCTATCGGCTTCAGGAGGTAGTCAACCGAGCCGGTCTCAAAAGCCTTGAGCGCATAGCTGTCATATGCCGTAGTCATTATGACTTTGGCTTTTACTTCTGCCTGTCGGAAAATCTCGAAGCATTCACCGTCAGACAGCTCCACATCCATGAATATTATGTCGGCATTGTTGCCCGGAGTTGAGAGCCATGCTATCGTGCTTTTTACGGAATCTGTGCATCCTGCTATGCTTATGTCAGGAAAATGACGTGTCAGCAGTCGCGCCAGACTTTTCTGGGCCATGATTTCATCTTCTACAATCAGTACATTCATGATTATCGTTTTTTGACGTGTCACTTGGGTCTCTTGCAGTTGCCGTCCTTCTAAAGGAGCGGTAGGACGACATGGTATTCTTGCTGGCCATGTTCGATTTCCACCGTTTTTCCTGAAAGGTCGAGATACAGCTGGCTTATGTATTTGAGTCCGAGTCCGGTTGACGGGCTCGTTGTCACTTTCGGAACAATGTTGTTGGTCACCCGCACGGTATCTCCTTCTGCATGGATTTCTATTCTGAGGGGATTGCCTGAGGAGTTGACCGCGTTGTGCTTGATTGCGTTTTCAATCAGCAGCTGGATTGAGCATGGGAGCACGGCCCTGCCGAGCAGTTCCGGCGGTACGTTCACTTTCACATCGAAGCCTTCCGGAAACCTCACTTTGAGAAGGTCCACATAAAGTCCCACGAACACAAGCTCCTCCCTCAGCGGGACGGCTTCCTCTTCCTCACTCTTCAGCATATACCTGTAGATTCCTGCCAATTTGTGGATATAGGTGCTTGCCTGCTCTGTCTTTTGCTCGCAGACGAGGCAGTCGAGAATGTTCAGGGAATTGAACAGGAAGTGCGGATTGACCTGGTGCTTAAGCTTGACATATCTGTATTGCGCCATGTTTGCCTTGCCTTTGGCAGCCTGCATTTCCGAACGTGCAGTAAGGGCATAGTCTGTCATGAAGACGATGCAATAGACAGTAATCTGCGCCAGCATGGACGTAATGAACAGCACGGGGAAATCTTCTCCGAATCCCGACCTGAGGTTGAAAGGCAGTCCCAGGCTTACGAGCAATGTCTCGATGAGTCCTGCGAAAGCCATGAATATTGTGAACAGGACGGCTTTTGCCCACAAAGGCATATGCCTGAAACGGTGCCTTATAAACCTTATATAAAGTATGTTTATGCAGATTAGTATAATGAGGCCGACGGTGTTGGAGAATATTCTGGATGATGCTCCGATAAGGTCTGTTGCCGCAAACGGGCCCTTGGAAAACAGGAACACGATGCCGAGCCTCAGGATGAATATGCCTCCCATGGCAAGTATTATCCATTTCATATAAGGCGAGTCCAAGGATTTGGCCCGGCTTTCATCGTTCCCGTGGCGGAATATCATGGTTACGGCCGCTATGCTCCATCCGAGTACTTCCGTTGTTATTGCGGTGGACATTGCATGGGATGCGTATTGCGAACTTATTGCCATCCCGAAAATGTCGGCAATCACGTTGCCCATGATGTATCCGAGTATGTTCACAGCTATGATTCCCGCGGCAGTGAACTCGATGTTCAGCCCTTTCTTGAGGCATATGATGAGAGTCATGGTCATCGTCAGGATGGTAAGGAGCAGCTCGTCCTCGACGCCTGCCAGTCTGCACAGAAGCGCCACGGCTGCATGCAGCAGCGCGAAAAGATGTATGATTATGCCTGTACTGATGTTTTTCATGGCTCGTATCCGGTTCCTGGACAGCCGGGCTTGTCAAGGCGGTAAGCCGGAAGCCGTCCGATTGAAGTCCGAAGTTAGGAATTTTGCTCCGATATTGCAATTGTTGCTTTATTTTCATCATGAAAAATCAGCCGTTCATCCTTTTCTTCAGACCATTCGTCCCCATGCTATGCGCACTTATTCAAATAATGTCTATTTTCGCAAGACAAGGCTGCTGCAGGCATGGCCCTGCCGCCCCTTGCTGACACCACATAACTAACATAACCTGAATAACCGCAATGCAAAAAGCCAATCTGAGTTTCCGGCAATTGTGGAACATAAGCTTCGGATTTTTCGGAGTACAAATCGCATATTCGCTTCAGAGCGCCAATATCAGCCGTATCTTCGCCACACTCGGCGCGGATCCGCATGACTTGAGCTATTTCTGGATTCTTCCTCCACTGATGGGCATGATAGTCCAGCCGCTTGTCGGCTCGTTCAGTGACAGGACATGGTGCCGTTTGGGAAGACGCATACCTTACCTCTTCCTCGGCTCGCTGATTTCCATAATAGTAATGTGCCTTCTGCCCAATGCCGGAAGCTTCAGCCTGACGCTTTCCGGAGCTATGATATTCGGACTTGTGGCCCTTATGGTTCTGGACACGTCCATAAATATGGCGATGCAGCCTTTCAAGATGCTCGTCGGGGACATGGTGAATGAGGAGCAGAAAGGCAAGGCATATTCCATCCAGAGCTTCCTGTGCAATGCCGGCAGCCTTGCCGGATACCTTTTCCCTTTCATTTTTGCATGGATAGGAATTGCCAACACGGCTCCGGACGGACAGATACCCAATACCGTAGTATATTCATTCTATGCAGGAGCTGCAATCCTGATACTTTGCGTGCTGTTCACCACTCTTAAAGTAAAGGAAATGCCGCCGGCAGAATATGCGGAATACCACGGGATAGATTCCGGCAGCGCCACGAAAGGCTCGGGCAATTGGCTTGTCCTCCTTAAAAATGCTCCCGGAACATTCTGGACGACAGGTCTTGTGCAATTCTTCTGCTGGGCCTCGTTCATGTATATGTGGACATATACGAACGGCGCGATAGCCGATACCGTATGGCATACATCTGATGCCGCATCTGACGGGTATCAGGCTGCCGGAAACTGGGTGGGCGTGCTTTTCGCCGTGCAGGCAGTCGGCTCGGTGCTCTGGGCCCTAGTGATTCCGAAGTTCCGTTCCCTCAAGACCGCATATTCGGTCAGCCTTCTGGCCGGGGCGCTCGGGTTCGCATCAGTATTCTTCATACATGACCAGTACATGCTGTTTGTTTCCTTCCTTCTTATAGGAGTGGCATGGGCGGCTATGCTTGCGGTTCCGTTCACCTTGCTTACCAATTCCCTTTCGGGAGACCATATAGGAACTTATCTCGGCCTGTTCAATGGTACCATCTGCCTGCCTCAGATTGTGGCGGCCTCGTGCGGAGGCATGCTGCTTAAGGCTGTGGGTGGAAGCCAGGTGAGCATGTTCCTTATCGCGGGAGTCCTGATGCTTTGCGGAGCATTGGCCGTCGGCCTTATAAAGGACAGGACGGCAGGAACGGGAAAATGATTAAAAACATGAAACTTATACACTAACCAAACACAATTCTTTATGAACAGAATAATGGCCATTCTATCGGGTATATTGCTGTTTAGCTTTATTGCCCCCCCCGTATCCGCACAAAGCGGATATGAGGTCAAAGGATTCGTTTTAGACCAGGTGGGTCCCATAGTCGGCGCGACCGTCGTCGAGCAGGGCACCTCCAACGGAACTTCCACTGGTCTTGACGGAGAATATAAATTTAGCGTGTCAGGTGCGGAAGCCATCGTGGAAATCAGCTGCATCGGATACAAGACACAGACTTTCAAGGCGTCCCAGGTTCCGCAAAGACTGACCTTGGACGAAGATGCACTGTTTCTTGACGATGTCGTGGTAATCGGATACGGTACCGTGAAAAAGGAGGACATGACAGGCTCAATCGTCGCCATCAAGAGCGATGAACTCAGCCGCGGAGCAGTAGTCTCAACCCAGGACATGCTCAAGGGAAAGGTTCCGGGACTCCATATAATCCCAGGAGACGGAGGTCCGGGCTCAGGCTCTACAATCCGTATCCGCGGTGCCGCTTCCCTCAACGCCTCCAACAACCCTCTCATCGTGATTGACGGTGTTCCTATCGCAGACAACGGAGGTCAGGGAATGTCCAACCCTCTTGATATGCTCAACCCTAACGACATCGATTCTTTCACCGTGCTCAAGGACGCATCTTCTGCGGCAATCTACGGCTCGCGCGCATCCAATGGTGTCATAATAATCACTACAAAGAGAGGACTTACCAGCAGACCTACCGTTTCCTACAACGGAAGTGTCAGCGTACAGCAGAACTCCAGGAAAGTCCAGACAATGAGCCCAGGGGAGTTCCGTGAGTATGTGGCCGATACATTCCTTCCTGGAACCACCCAGGGCGACTATGTCGCAGGGCTTATGGGCAATGTGGATACTGACTGGCAGGACCTTATCTTCCGCACGGCCATCTCCCATGACCACAATGTCAGCGTTTCAGGCAATGTGAAAGAGCGCATGCCTTACCGTGCTTCAATCGGATATACCGGACAGCAGGGTACACTGAAGACTTCATCATACGACAGGGGGACAATCGACTTGAACCTGTCCCCGAACTTCCTGGACAAGCACTTGAGCATCGACTTCAACGCGAAAGGAGTATATGCACACTCCAACTATGCCGACGGGGGCACTGTCGGAAACGCGGCTTTCTTCAATCCGACCCAGGACCCTTACTGGAGAAATGAAGACGGAACTATTGACTACTCCACCACAAACGGATACTGGAACTACGGTTCAGGACGTGGCGAGGAGTTTACCCCGAATACGCTTCTCGGTGTGGGACCTCTGTCGCAGCTATATGACAATGTCAGCAATGCGGACACATACCGTCTCGTGGGACGTATGGCGGTTGACTACAAAGTTCATGGCCTGGAAGCCCTCCGCTTCAATGTGAGCGCTGGCATAGACATGTCCGAATCCAACAGCTACAGCGGTGTCAGGCCAAATTCATTCCAGGCTTGGTCCGACACGGAAAACAGGGGTATCGGCCAGCATACGGAAGGCTACAATCTTCGCCACAACACTGTGTTCGAAGCATATGCGAATTACAACGAGAAATGGGGAATCCATCATCTTGACGTGATGGCCGGATACTCATGGCAGCATTTCTACAATGCTGACCACAGTGTCACCTATTTTAATGTGACCAATGAGCAGAAAGGCGAAGATTCAAGGTATCCTTGGAACAAATGGGAAAACTACCTTATTTCATTCTACGGACGTATCAACTATTCAATTGATTCCCGTTATCTTTTCACATTCACTCTGCGTGATGACGGTTCGTCACGTTTCGCCAAATCAAACCGCTGGGGCCTGTTCCCTTCCGGAGCATTCGCATGGAACATCGCTGAAGAAGGCTTCCTGAAAGGTTCAAAGGCGGTATCTGCCCTAAAACTGCGTCTCAGTGCAGGTCAGACCGGCCAGCAGGAAATCCCAAGCTGCTACGGATATCTTCCTATATACAATCTGTCAACAGATGTATATCACCAGTACAACATGGGTAATGCAGGATATTCATTCTACTATACTCCGACCAAATATGACCCTTCCATCAAATGGGAGACCACTACAACTTATAATGTCGGAGTGGACTTCGGCTTCCTCAAAGACAGGATTACCGGTAGCGTGGACGCATACATCCGCCAGACCAAAGATCTGCTGAACGAGGTGCTTACCCCTATGGGAGCGAACTTCGGCAACAGCATACTTACCAACATCGGTTCTATGGAGAACAAGGGTATAGAGTTCTCCATCAATGCAATACCTGTACAGACAAAAGACTGGAACCTCTCAATAGGCTTCAACGGTACTTTCCAGGACACCAAGTTCACAAAGCTGAACAATACCGACAATGAGAACTACTATATAGAAGTAGGAGACATCAACAGGGGTACGGGTTCCAAGCTTTCCCGTCATCAGGTAGGATACGCGCCTTTCAGCTACTATACCTTCCAGCAGGTTTATGATGTTGACGGCAAGCCTATACAGAACGCTCTCGTGGACAGGAACGGAGACGGCAAGATCACTGATGCCGACAGGTATATGACAGGCAAAAGCCCGATACCGGATTTCTACTACGGTCTCAACCTGAGGCTGTCATACAAGGACTGGGATTTCAGCCTCAACGGCCATGGAAACGCAGGCTACTGGATATTCAACGACTTTGCTTCAGCCAACTCGACATCCAACCTTGATGTCAACGCCGGAAACTTGCCGAACTTTGCAAAAACAGTAAAGAAGACAGGATTCACAAAAGCAAACAGCGGAGAACAGTGGTATTCCGACATGTTCCTTGAGAATGCCTCATTCTTCCGTCTTGACGACGTTAATCTCGGATACACATTCCGCAAGCTCGGCAATTTCAACTGCAACATGCGTCTTGCATTCTGCGTACAGAACGTATTTGTACTGACCAAGTACAGCGGCATGGACCCTGAATGCACCAGTTCAACCGGTATCGATGGCACAATATGGCCACGTCCGCGTACATATTCATTCCGTCTGAATTTCAGCTTCTAATCAGGATTCATTATGAAAAGAACACTAAAAACAATATTGACGATAATAGTTTCGGCGACATCATTGTCATCCTGCATCAATGACCTTGACGTCCTTCCTCTCAACCCGTCCGACACGACACCGGAAACGGCATATGGTGCCGATGAAGCAGGTTATGTGCAGGGACTTGCAAAATTGTACTATAATTTCGTAAACACAAGCGACCTGGTCGTAAGCGACGGCGGAGCATCAGAGCTGGTGAGGGCATTCTGGTCTGTTCAGGAATGCACGACCGATTTCGCAAAATGCGCATGGGAAAATGACGCATGGGTCCGTGCCCTTAACACAAATACTTGGACTGAGCAGCAGAACGATGCCACATATGCGGTGTATGCCAGGACTATCCTCGGTATCTCCTTTGTCAACGAATATCTGCGCCAGACGACTCCTGACAAGCTTTCGGACCGTGGCGTAAGCAGTGAACTCGCCAAAAAGATAGAGAGTTTCCGTGCAGAGGCACGCTTTCTGCGCGCCTACTTCTACTGGATGGCAATGGATGTGTTCGGAGCAGTTCCGTTCACAACAGAAGATTCTCCTATCGGAGGAGGTTTCCTTCCGGAACAGGCTCCACGCAAGGATGTGTTCAATTTCTGCGTAAGCGAACTTAACGGCATCCTCAACTCTCTCCCTGAAGTACGTTCAAACTATCCGCGCGCTGACAAAGGCTCTGCATACGGACTTCTTGCACGTCTTTATCTGAATGCTGAAGTTTACGCCGGCTCGCCTATGTGGAGCGAAGCAAAATCCGCTTGCGAGGAGATATACAAGCTCGGATATTCAATCTGCCCAAAATATCCTGACCTGTTCAGGGGAGACAACGGAGAGAACATCAATGCACGCAATGAGTTCCTGTTCTCCGTTGACTATAATGCAGAAAAGACCCAGTCATATGGAGGAACTTCATACCTTACCCTCGCGGCTGTAGCTGCGGATGACCTGACATCAGGTGACCTGTTCAACAACCTCAACGGAGTCAATAACGGATGGGCCGGTATCCGCGTGCCGTTCGAATCACTTGAAACAATCTACAACATTTCAGGCCAGGACTACGAGACAGGAGAGTACACCGTCGATGACAAACGCGGGGAACTTTTCTATATCAAAGGCAGAAAAGAGACAATGAAAGATGCGCTCTATGTGTTCAAAAATGGCTGGACATGTCTTAAATTCAACAATACCCCTCACGACAAGACTGCGGAAGAGTGGGTGGAGACAGCCAAGACCAAGGCTTACAGCGATGTCGATTTCCCTCTTATCCGTCTTGGAGAGATACATCTCATCTATGCCGAGGCATGCTGGCGTCTGAATGACGCATCCAATGCCCTTGCGCTTGACAAGCTCAAAGAACTTGCCGCCAGAGCGGGGGTAGCTGCTCCTGCCACCATCAACGGTGATTTCATTCTCAAAGAGCGCGCGAGGGAGCTGATGTGGGAAGGACACCGCCGTACAGACCTCATCCGTTTCGGGAAATATGTCGGTCCTGAGTATCTGTGGGCATACAAGGGAGGCAGTTATGCCGGACAGGAATTCAATGGCTACATGTCAATTTTTGCCATTCCTTTGACAGAGCTTGCATCGAATACCAAACTGGTGCAGAACCCGGGATATCCTGTAAGCGGGACAAATCCAGACAAGCAATAATTTAAAACAATGAAAATGAAACTTACCAGATATATATTAGGAATAGCTGGAGCTGCCGTATTGCTGTCCGGCTGTGAAGAACTGGAAAAGGCTCAGGCCTACGCTCCGGATTCGGACATGATAATCGCTCCCGTTCTCTCAAAACTTCCGGCACAAATAGAACTGTCCGGAGAAAACCTCAACACGGAGCTGACATTCAATTGGGATGCGGCCGACTTCGGAGTTCCGACTCAGGTCAACTATTCCGTAGAGGCATCAGTGGGCGGACAGGACAAAGTCGTGTTGTTCTCAGGTATAGCTGAAACATCATATCTGACAACGTACCAGACCTTGAACACCGCCTTGACAAAGGCAGCGGACAAAGGCGGACTCGGACTTGTTGCAGGCGTGGCGACGGATGTGCATTTCCACATAAGCGCAACCATCGGAACCACATATCCGAAATACTACTCCAACGCGATACCGGTCAACGTGACATGCACGGATTCCGAGCCTGTCTATCCGGCAATCTATGTCATCGGAGACTATTGCAGCTGGAATCACGACAATGCGCTGAGGTTGTTTGACTATGCCGAAACCGATGTTACATACACAGGTATGGTGGATTTCATGTGGAAAGGCAAGAACGGCTTTAAAGTCACAGGTGCGAAAGACTGGAACAACGGAAACTGGGGCATAGACAACGGTGCACCGGCTCCTGAAGCCGAAGCTGCTGCAATCCAACTGATTGACGACGGAGGCTCAGGCAATATAAGCGCATACGCCAAGCGTTTCTACAGGTTCTCATTCGACAAGTCAACACTTGTCCTTACCAAAACTCTTTCATTCGATTACATCGGAGTAATCGGCGACTTCAACGGCTGGGGCGGAGACGTCCTCATGTATTACGACAATGAGAGCCAGAGGTTCTTTGCCGATGTGGAAATACCGGCTGACGGAGGCTTGAAATTCCGCCTTGACCAGGGATGGGACAGCAGCTTCGGTACATCACAGTCTGACATTGCGATGGAGGGCAAGCTTGACGGCAGCGGCAACATATCTGTCCCTGCAGGAAACTACCGTGTCTATGTCAATATGAACAATCCTGATGACATGACATTCAAGTTCAGTGCTGACGACTATCAGGCGACTGACCCTGGAGCGCAGCCTGAAAAGCCGGAAGTTCCGGCTGAGGATGTCTGGGGACTTGTCGGTACAATCACCGGCTGGGCAGATGGAGCCGACATTGTTCTTGAGGCGGACGGAGACTGGTTAGTGGCGAAATCTGTGGCGCTGACTACCGCCGATGAATTCAAATTCAGGGCAAACGGCGTGTGGGGCAATGAAAAGACCGTCGCGGACGGGACAATCGTTGAAGCAGGTAAGGAATATCCGGCAGTCAAAGGCTCGGGCAACATTAAAGTTGCCGCTGACGGCACTTATGATATCTGTCTGGCTTCTTCATTGGACAAATTCTGCATAATGCCTGTCGGCCAGAAGCCTTCGGGACTTTGATAAACTTCATGAAGAGTGAACGGCCGTAACAAGCCGTCCACTCTTGTTTTATAATCTGCAGACTCTGACAGGTCCGCAGATTGCCATTTACACAATCATCTATGAAGCGAATCCTTTATCTGTTATTATTGTTTTTCTTCGCATTGTCATGCAAGGAAATTGACGAGACACCGGTAAGTGGTGCATTGGGTGTGAATAATGATATACTTACATTCTACTCGGCTGGTGGTTATGAAATATTGAACATAAAGAACAGCACAGGCAGTGTCTGGACTATAACCAAACCTGAAGACGCATCCTGGTGTACCGTTGACAGGATTTCCGGGAGTGCGGCATCTGTCCCGGTAACCGTGACCGTCGCAAAAAACGCTGAAAGCACAGAACGGAGCACCGTACTTACAATAACGGCCGACGGAAGCAAGCCGGTAACTGTGGATGTTATTCAGAAAGGGCTCTTGGACATATCGGATGGATTCAGCCATACGCCTGCGGAGATGGATGCCGACAAGCCCGCTACAATCTACTTCAAGGCTTCCAAGACATCCCCGCTATACGGACATTCCGGAGATGTCTATGCCCACATAGGAATAGTGGACGGAGACACATGGAACTGCGTGCCCGCCGACTGGGACGAGAATATAGACAAATGCAGGATGCAGGCTGCCGACGACAACGTATGGGCATTGGCTCTGGAGCCGAGCATCCGCGAATGGTTTGATTCAGGAGAAATTTCCGTAAGCAGCATCGGTATAATCGCAAGGAGTGCCGACGGAACCAAGAAGGGAGTGAACAATGACACTTTCTTCGCTGTAACGGACAACAAATACACATTCGAAACAGGCACGGTGGTAGAAGAACCTGTGCCGGCAGGAATGCTCCATGGCATAAATTGTCATGACAATTCCGTGACTTTCGTGTTTTATGACAAGGACATCAATGGTGGCCATCATGACTATGCGTGGCTTATCGGAGAATTTAATGGCTGGAAGCGCGGTGCCGGCTCAATAATGAAAAGGGACAATGCATCCGGATGCTGGTGGTACACTTTAGAGGGCATTGACCCAGACAAGGAATATATGTTCCAATATTACCTTGGGAATAAGGACGGAAGCGGCAAAAGGCTGAGTGACCCTTATTCAGAAATAATCTATTCCGGTGACGACAAATGGATTTCATCGTCCACATATCCGGGCTTAAGGGAATTTCCTGCCCAGACCAACGGCAATGTCTCAGCCTTCAAGATAAACCGTGAGACATACAGCTGGAGCATTGCTGACTATAAGATAGAGGACAAGAATGACCTCATAATCTATGAGCTGCTTTTCCGCGACTTCTCGGCGACCGGAGACATAAACGGGGCAATGGAGAAGCTTAGGGACGGGTATTTCACTGAACTTGGCGTCAATGCCATAGAACTGATGCCTGTGCAGGAGTTCGACGGCAACGACAGCTGGGGCTACAACCCTAATTCATACTTTGCGATGGACAAGGCCTACGGCACCAGGAGGATGTACAAGGAATTCATTGACGAGTGCCACAGGCAAGGCATTGCGGTGCTTTTGGATGTGGTCTATAACCAGGCTACAGGTGCACATCCGATGGCAAAACTTTACTGGGACGCATCTGCCGGCAAGACTTCCTCCGTCAATCCGTGGTTCAATGTGGATGCACCGCACCCGTACAATGTGTTCCACGACTGGAATCATGAGTCCTCGCTCACAAGGGAGCATGTGAAGAGAAATCTCGAGTACCTCCTGACCGAATATAAGGTGGACGGTTTCAGATTTGACCTTACAAAAGGATTCACGAACACCCAAAGCACCGAGGCGACTGCTGCAAGATATGACCAGTCACGCATTGACATACTCAAAGACTATAACGCAACCATAAAGGCAGTCAACCCTGACGCCGTCGTCATTCTCGAGCATTTCTGCGAAGACAAGGAGGAAAAGGCCTTGGCGCAGGACGGGATGAAGGTGTGGCGCAATCTCAACAATGCATATTGCCAGGCTGCAATGGGATACAGCGCGGACAGCGACTTCTCAGGACTATGGACAGGAACCAACGGCATGCCTTTCGGCTCTTATGTGGGATTCATGGAGAGTCATGACGAGGAAAGGTGCGCATTCAAATCAGGAGAATACGGAGCAGGCGGTGTCAAAGGCAATGTCGCAGCAAGAATGAAAAGGGCTGCACTGAATGCGGCGTTCTTCCTGACTGTGCCGGGACCGAAGATGATATGGCAGTTCGGAGAATACGGATATGATATCTCCATAGAAGAAGGAGGACGTACCGGCAAGAAGCCTCTTCATTGGGAATATCTTGACGTTCCTGAACGGAAAGCCCTGTACGACACATACTCCGGTTTGCTCGGATTCCGCTCTGATAACCCTGAATTTTTTGATGAACAGGCATCATTCTCATGGAAGGTGGGAACTTCGGCATGGGCTTCCGGACGGAGCATCACATGCAGCTCGGGCGCAAAGGCATTCGTGGTGGTAGGAAACTTCGATACCAAGTCCAACGACATAACGGTGTCCATGCCGTCTGGCGGAAACTGGAGAAACTATTTCAACAGTTCCGAAACATATACGGTTACAGGAGGCAGCATTACATTCACGGACATGAAGGCGGCTGAATATAAACTGCTGGTGAACTTTTAACATACCAAACAATAGAATATGAAAAGGATAATATCAGGCATAGCAGCTTTAATAGCCGCATTCTCATGTGCGCCGAAACAAAGCGCCCATCCCGACTGGGCTTATGATGCGGTGATTTATGAAATGAACATACGCCAGTACACGCCGGAAGGCACATTCGCTGCCGCACAGGCTGAACTGCCGCGTCTTAAGGAACTCGGAGTTGACGTGCTTTGGCTGATGCCCATATACCCTATCGGAGTCAAGGAGCGCAAGGGAACGCTCGGGTCATACTATGCGATTTCAGATTATTGCGCTGTCAATCCCGAATTCGGGAATATGGAAGATTTCGGAAATTTCCTGAAAGCTGCCCACAAGGACGGATTCAAAGTCATTCTCGACTGGGTGGCAAACCACACCTCACCTGATGCGAAATGGATAGATGAATGCCCGGCGGACTGGTACGAAAGGGACAGCCTCGGAAACACGGTGGTTGAATATGACTGGACCGACATAGCCGCCCTCAATTATGACAACAAGGACGTGTGGAAGGCTCAGGACAAGGCCATGAGGTTCTGGCTTGACAAGGGAGTAGACGGTTTCCGCTGTGACATGGCCTGCGAAGTGCCTGTGGAGTTCTGGAGGGAGACGATAACCGGACTGAGGGCTGACTATCCTGGAATCTACATGCTTGCGGAAGGTGAAGACCCGGGACTTCACGAGGATGCGTTCGACGCCTCATATGCATGGGTGCTGCATCATCTTCTGAATGACATCGCCCAAGGGAAGAAAGGAGCGGAGGAACTTGCTGAATATGTCGCTATGGACGCGGAAAAGAATCCTTCTGAGGCTTTCCGCCTGATGTTCACTTCAAACCATGACGAGAACTCATGGGCCGGTACTGAGTTCGAGAGGATGGGGAACGCGGCAAAGGCAATGGCCGTGCTTGCATTCACGCTTCCGAACGGCCAGCCGCTGATTTATACCGGACAGGAAATGGGATGGAACAAAAGGTTGGAGTTTTTTGAGAAAGACCCGATTCCGGCTTGGGAAAATAACGGTTATACCGATTTCTACAAATGGCTTGTGAAGCTCCGTCACGACAATCCGGCCCTCGCGGCAGGTGAAAAGGGAGGGAAGTTCGAAGTCATCTCAACGGAAAATGACATGTTCGTGTTCTCACGCACCCTGCCCGGCAATAAGGTCACTGTGTCAGTCCGCCTTGCCGAACCATGGGACTACAATGTTGATGTCGAGTAAAAATTTCTGATTTATGCTGAAAAAAATAACTATTGCACTTGCCGCTGTCGGGACTATATCCTGCGCACAGCAACAGGCTTTTGATCCTGCGTCAATAAAGGACTCCACTGATGAGATTGCGCATGTGGAACCGCTTTCGTGGTGGGTTGGCATGAAGACCCCTCTGCAACTTATGGTTCATGGACCGGGAATCTCAGGATATGAGGTGTCTATAGAGGGGGCTGACGGAGTTTCCGTGACTTCCGTGCATAAGGCTGACAGCCCCAATTATGTCTTCGTGGATGTAAAGGTGGCTGCCGATGCACGTCCGGGAACTTGTTATTTAGTGTTTACTCCGGCAGGCGGGGACACTCCTGCGTTCAAATATCCTTATGAGATAGCCCAAAGGGAAGCAGGCTCCGCTTCACGAAAGAGCTTTACTACGGCAGACATGGTGTATCTCATCATGCCTGACCGTTTTGCGAACGGTGACCCGGGGAATGACTCAGTTGCCTGCATGGATGAAAAGGCGGACCGGAGCGAGCCTTTTGGACGTCACGGAGGCGACATACAGGGCATGATTGACCATCTTGACTATATAGGCGGACTGGGTGCCACATATATCTGGACCACTCCTCTTCTTGAGGACAATGCTCCGGAGGGTTCATACCATGGCTATGCGGCTTCCGACTATTATCACATAGACCCGCGCTTCGGAAGCAACGGGCTTTACAGGACTTTCGTGTCTGAGGCCAAAAAGCATGGAATGGGCGTTATTATGGACATGGTGCCTAATCATTGCGGAACCGAGCACTGGTGGATGGATGACCTGCCGTTCAAAGACTGGATTCATGTTTTCCCTGAATATACCGGGACGAATGTGTGCTTCTCGGCGAACATGGACCCGAATGCCTCGAAAATAGATCTTGACCTCAATGAGAGCGGCTGGTTCGTGCCTTCTATGGCAGACATGAACCTTGACAATCCGTATGTCCTGCGTTATTTCGTGCAGTGGGCCGTATGGTGGATTGAGTATGCGTCTCTTGAGGGGCTCCGTGTGGATACATATCCTTATAATGAGAAGCAGCCTGCCGCGGACTGGTGCGCTGCCATACTGGAGGAATATCCTGACATGAACATTGTAGGGGAGTGCTGGACTTCATCCGTGCCTCAGCTCGCATATTGGCAGGGAGGCAATCCGAATAAGGACGGCTTTGACTCATGTCTTCCGTCAATTATGGATTTCCCGCTCTATGATGCGCTCTGTGCCGGGCTTCCTTGCGACAATCCGGGCTGGGGCCAGGGAATGACAAGGATTTATGACATCCTTTCTCATGATTTCGTGTACCATGACCTCTCAAAGATGCTGATATTCCCGGGCAATCATGACACTGCCAGAATCGGTGACATTGTGCGCAAGGACCCTTCCAGGCTGAAGATTGCAATGGCCCTGATGGCCACCATGCGCGGAATACCGCAGATTTTCGCGGGTGACGAGCTTATGTTCGTGTCTTCCAATCCTGGTGACATAGGTAATCATGGCGGTCTGCGTGTTGATTTTCCGGGAGGATGGCCGGGTGATGCCTGCGACTTGTTCACTAAGGAAGGCAGGGATGCCCAGACTGTAAATACGGACGGGCTGCCGGTGTCTGTCGGGCAGGCAGGTGAACTTTACCGTTATGTGTCGGCCCTCTTTAACTGGAGGAAGGGTAAGAAGGTGATTCATGATGGCAGGACTGTGCATTTCCTCTCGCGTGACAATACCTACGGTTATTTCCGGTATGATGACACGGATGCGGTATTTGTGTATGTGAACAATTCGGACGGGCCTAAGAATATACCGTGGACACATTATTCGGAGATATCGGAGGGATTGTCCGGAGGCAGGAATGTGCTGACAGGCGAGGCGGTTGAGGTGTCTGACGCTACTGTGGCAGAGCCGCATTCTGTTCTTGTCGTGGAGTTTAAACGTTAATGATTATATTTGCACGTGTTCCTCCGTTTTTGTTCTGGATGTCATGCTATAGAAATTATAACACTGAAATGATATGAATAAAATGTTAATGGCTGTGTCGGCTGCTGTTATCGCGGCCGGCTGCACGACACAAAATCATCCCGGACCTGCAACGGATGTCCGGACTCTGCTTTCACCTGACGGCAACATGCAGATGACTTTTCAGCTTGCCGCAGACGGAACTCCACAGTATTCTTTGAGTTATGGTGAAAAGAAGGTTATCCTCCCGTCTGACCTCGGTTTTGAATTTCGGGGCACTGTGAAGGCGACGGAGCTGTCATGGGAGCCTGACGGCGCAATAGGCAAGAAAGATGCCCTTCCGTCTAATTCTTTCCATGACGGATTTGCGCTTGAAAGTGCGGAAACTTCTTCTTTTGACGAGACTTGGGAGCCTGTATGGGGAGAGGAGGCACAGATACGCAACAATTACAATGAGCTTCTTGTGAATCTTGTGCAGACCTCGACCGGAAGGAAGATGGCGGTACGTTTCCGTCTCTATGATGACGGACTGGGATTCCGCTACGAGTTTCCTGCGCAGAAGAACCTGAACTATTTTGTCATCAAGGAGGAACTTACCCAGTTCGCCTTGGCCGGTGACCATACCGCATGGTGGATTCCGGGTGACTATGACACTCAGGAATATGATTATACCGAGTGCCGCCTGTCGGAAATAAGCAAAAAATACAAGGAGGCTGTCTGCGGAAACTCCTCGCAGACTCTCTGGTCTGACAATGCGGTGCAGACTTCGCTCCAGATGCGTTCTGATGACGGCCTGTACATCAATATCCACGAGGCCGCTCTTGTGAATTATCCTTGCATGCACCTTGACCTTGACCCTGCGTCATTGACATTCACGTCTCACCTGACTCCTGACGCCCAGGGCTGGAAAGGATACATGCAGACTCCTTGCAAGACTCCTTGGAGGACAATAGAGGTGGCCACAAGCGGTGCTCAGATGCTTTCGTCCCGTCTTGTGCTGAATCTCAATGACCCTTGCGCATATGAGGACGTGTCATGGATACATCCGGTGAAATATGTCGGAGTATGGTGGGAGATGATAAGCGGAAAAGGCTCGTGGGCATATACGGACGACTATGCTTCCGTGCAGCTCGGAAAGACCGATTATTCCAAGAGCAAGCCTAACGGCAGGCATTCGGCCAACAATGACAAGGTGCGCAGGTATATTGACTTTGCGGCCGCACACGGATTCAGCCAGGTTCTCGTTGAGGGCTGGAACGAAGGCTGGGAGGACTGGGCGAACTGCTCAAAGGATTATGTCTTTGATTTCGTCACTCCTTATCCTGACTTTGACATCAAGGCGCTGAATGACTATGCCCATTCAAAGGGCGTGAAGCTTATGATGCATCATGAGACTTCTTCTTCGGTCCGCAATTATGAGCGCCACATGGAGAAGGCATATGACCTCATGAACAAATATGGCTACAATGCCGTCAAGAGCGGATATGTAGGTGACATCCTGCCTCGCGGAGAGACACATTACGGACAGTGGATGGTGAATCATTATCTGTATGCGGTCACGGAGGCTGCAAAGCACAAGATAATGGTGAATGCTCACGAGGCCGTGCGTCCTACAGGCCTTTGCAGGACTTATCCCAACCTCATCGGCAATGAGTCCGCCCGCGGTACCGAATACCAGGCGTTCGGCGGCACCAAGCCTCATCATGTGACCATCCTTCCGTTCACAAGGCTCAACGGCGGCCCTATGGACTTCACACCGGGCATATTCGTGATGGACATGGCTGAAGTCACTTCCGGACGCAACAATTCCAAGGTGAATGCGACGATAGCCAACCAGCTTGCCCTTTATATGACCATGTATTCACCTCTGCAGATGGCTGCCGACCTTCCTGAGAACTATGAGCGCTATATGGACGCCTTCCAGTTCATCAAGGACGTTGACATAGACTGGATACAGAGCAAGTATCTGCTTGCGGAACCTGGTGATTATGTTGTGGTTGCACGCCAGGGCAAGAAAAACGGCCAGTGGTTCGCCGGCGGAGTGAATGACGAGAACAGGCGCACCCTCGATGTGCCGATGTCATTCCTTGACGCAGGCAAGACATATGAGGCTACGATTTATGCTGATGCTGAGGATACTGACTATCAGACCAACCCGCAGACATACAGGATATACAGGAAGAACGTTACTTCTTCTGACGTGCTTAAGATGGAGATGGCCCGCGGTGGCGGTTTCGCGATTTCTTTCCGTGAAATAGAGGAATAATTACTTAAGATTGGTTAAACTTCATGAGGGTGAGCAAAAATTTACTTGTTGCTCACCCTTTATCTTTTTTCTTTTAGATTTTCAATCTGCAATAAATGCTGCACTTATCAACCTCCGGGAACAAAGTTTTCTATCCGTTTGATGGGTGTTTTTGCATAATTGGACGTTTTTAGTCCGTTTTAATGATTAATGTTTCAAACATCCGATAGGCACGACATAGACTCCATCTGTCCGCTTATATGCAAACTCACCGACACCAGTAAGTACCATACAGAATGCAGGTGCCTTCATTTTGGAAGTGTCTATGATATTTGTGAGCGCAGTCAGTGTTTTCGCTCCATCTTCAATCAGCTTTTCTCCGCCCAGTTTTATTTCAATAAGACCATACGAACCATTGCGCAGGTGTACCACGGCGTCGCATTCCAAGCCGTTCTTGTCTCTATAATGATAAACAGAGCCATCCAAGGCGTCTGTATAAACACGGAGGTCTCTAATGCACATTGTTTCAAAAAACAATCCGAATGTATTCAGGTCGTTAATCAAATCATTCGGACCAAGACCAAGAGCCGCCACGCCAACTGAAGGGTCAACATAGTACCTTGTATCTGATGTACGGACAGCGGTTTTGCTCCTTAAATTTGGATTCCATGCAGGCATATCCTCAATTACGAATATTTTCCTTAAAGCACTAAGGTATGAGTCTATGGTTGCGTCACTGACGGATTCCGGTTCATTTGCCGATATGTCTGCAAGTATTGTTGCAATGCTCGCTTGTGAACCTTGATGTCTGGCATAAGAACGCATAATCCTTTTTGCTCGCTCTGCATCCTTTTTAATATTGTCAACACGTGATATGTCGCTATTCGTAATCGCTTTGTAATATTCTGTTGCCTGCAGCAGTGCCGCCTTTTCGGTTTTCTTATTCAGGGCTTTAGGCCACCCTCCGCGGCAGACAGCAAATGCAAGCGTCTGCAATGTAAGCTTATTCAATGCCCCTATTTTATCAGGAGTTTGGAATAAATCCGATAGACTGACCTCGCCATTGGACTCACCGGATTCCCACAAGCTCATTGGACGCATGGTCAGCCATCCATATCGTCCGGTGCCTGTATGATGAATGTCCTTGGTTTTAGCGGGTACGGATGAGCCTGTAAGCATAAATTGTCCGTCTTCGTCCCGATGGTCCACTTCAAATCGAATGGCATCCCAAAATTGGGGGACTTCCTGCCATTCATCAATCAAGCGTGGAGTTTCCCCTTTTAGTAAAAAGCTGATGTCAGTTTGAGCCATTTGCCTATATTGCTGCTGCTTTGCCGGATCATCCATATAGATAATACTTTTAGCCTGTTGCTCTGCTGTGGTTGTTTTTCCGCAAGCTTTAGGGCCTTCTATTAAAACAGCCCCCATAGCTTCTAATTTATCGCGGAGCAATTGATCTGCTATTCGGTTCTTGTATTCCATGTTTTTAAATTTGTTGCAAAGATAGTGTATTTCTGTGTAATTCAATTGCTTTTTAAAATATATTTGGAAATTTGGCTTGGTTTTGTTTGGAAATTTGGCTTGGTTTTGTTTGGAAATTTTTGATTCATATCCACGGTGCTTTGATTTGCGTAATCGTTTGCTCTCGGCTTTTACGTATATTTGCACCCCGAAATTGGAGTTGGGAACGCTGCTTGCATGGTGAGCGCGGCCTTGACTTAAAATTGATTTGTTATGATGTCTCAATTCAAAGAAAACCGTCCGGATGTGCTTCACGGAATCCTTCTGATAGTGCTGTTCTCTTTTTCAGCATTCTATATAGCTGATTTTGAATTTGTCAGGAAACTGTCGCTCAGCCCGCTGATTGTCGGAATAATTCTGGGAATGCTCTATGCAAACAGCCTCCGCAACAAGCTTCCTCAGACATGGGTTCCGGGCATCCAGTTCTGCACGAAGCAGGTCCTGCGTCTGGGTGTCGTGCTTTATGGCTTCCGCCTGACGTTCCAGCAGGTTGCTGAAATAGGGCTTCCTGCCATTGCCGCTGACCTGGTGATAGTGTGCGGGACTCTTTTGATAGGAATACTTGCGGGACGTCTGCTGAAGGTTGACAGTGAAACGTCTCTGATGACATCCGTGGGAAGCGCAATATGCGGGGCGGCTGCTGTGCTCGGTGCCGAGCCTGTGGTGAAATGCCCGCCGCACAAGACTGCCGTTGCCGTATCTACCGTGGTTATTTTCGGTACATTGTCCATGTTCCTGTATCCTGTCCTTTACAGGAGCGGGATTCTTGACGGGCTGAATGACAGGCAGGTGGCAGTCTATCTCGGTTCTACGCTTCATGAGGTCGCGCATGTGGTCGGAGCCGGAAATGCAATGGACGCCGCAGGAGGAAATGTCGCCGATGCCGCTACCGTCACCAAGATGATTCGTGTCATGATGCTTGCTCCGGTGCTTGTTGTCATGAGCCTTGTGCTTTCGCGCAGAAGCAGGAAGGCCTGCATGGCTTCCGGACATGGAGTTGCGGAGGGAGCAGGTGTGTGCGCCGGTAATGAAGAAGCTGATGTCAGGCCGTCAGGGCGCGGCAAGATTACGGTTCCATGGTTCGCGGTACTGTTCCTCGTTGCGATAGGCATCAATTCCATGCTCCAGAGCATGCCGTTCATTCCTTCCGATATTCTCAATGGCGGACTCGGTGCGATAAATGCCTTCGATACATTCCTGCTGACAATGGCAATGACAGCCCTTGGCGCGGAAACCAGCTTTGACAAATTCAAGCAGGCCGGGGCAAAACCTTTTCTGCTTGCAGGCATTCTTTACATCTGGCTCATTTTCGGAGGCTATGCAATAGCGTCCCTCTTGTGATGCCGCATTTGGTTTCGGTCTTTCCGCCATTGCTGCAAGGAGGCTTCCAAGAAATTCAGTGTAAGAATTTTCCTTTTTATAATGACAAAACCGTATATTTGAGCCGATGTTCATATATACGCCGGCACTCCGGCAAAACTTTACAGGCAAGCTTGGCGTTTATGTATGTCATCATGGATTTTCATTGGGAGGGAATCCGGTTTATAATAACGGTTTGAGCGGATATGGAGAAGGATTCGATTTTTGAAATGGCTGAACGGTATGTCAAGCTTACCGGAAGGTCCATATTCTTGACAGGAAAGGCGGGAACGGGAAAGACCACATTCCTCAAATATATTACACGTACTACCTCAAAAAGGTTTGTCGTGCTTGCTCCTACAGGAGTTGCGGCGGTAAATGCAGGCGGCTCCACGATACATTCATTTTTCCTGCTCCCTCTATGTCCGTATCTTCCTGATGTCAAGGAACTTGTGACGGAGTACCAGATGCCGGAAAGCTACCGGAGCCTCAGGAAGGACAGGGTCAAGATTCTCCGTACCCTGGACCTTATCATAATAGACGAGATATCAATGGTCCGTGCCGATCTTCTGGATGCGGTTGACATGACTTTGCGCAGGTATCGCCGCAGTGACAAGCCTTTCGGCGGCGTTCAGCTTCTGATGATAGGTGATGCGCGGCAGCTTTCGCCAGTGGTGAAGGAATCCGAGAGGCAATATATGGAACAGGTATATCCGTCCCCGTATTTCTTTCATTCGAAGGCGCTCAGAAGGCTTCAGTATATTACTATAGAGTTTGAAAAAGTATATCGTCAGCAGGACCTGGAGTTCTTGGACATTCTCAATGCCGTAAGGGAAAACCGTCTCGAAGGGGAGCTGCTCCGTAAGCTCAATTCAAGGGTCGGGGCTGCATGTGGCCATGGAAAGAATGCTGATGACACGTCAGAGCCGATTCGTCTGATGACCCATAATCGGCAGGCGGACGATGTCAACAGCCGCAAGCTCGATGCATTGCCCGGCGAGGCAGTCTCGTTTGCCGCTGAAGTTGAAGGGGACTTTCCGGAAAACAGCTATCCGGCTGACGAGATGCTTGTCCTGAAAAAGGGCTCGCAAGTCATGTTCATCCGTAACGATTCCGAAGGGCGGTTCTACAATGGTAAGATTGGCCGTGTGGAATCGTTTGATTCTGATGACAGCGTAACAGTATCGGATGCCGACGGGAACCTGATATCCGTGCAGCCTGTCGAGTGGCAGAATATAAAATATGCCCTGGATGAAGAGTCCGGGGAAATAAAGCAGAACATAATAGGGCAGTTCAGGCAGCTTCCTCTCAGGATTGCATGGGCCATTACGATTCATAAGAGCCAGGGACTTACCTTTGACCGTGTCACCATAGATGCCGGTGCGGCCTTTGCTTTCGGCCAGGTCTATGTGGCCTTGTCAAGATGCCGCACATTGGAGGGCATCTCATTGGATTCTCCCATCAGCCCTTCCGCAATATATTCTGATTCTGATGTCTCCTCATTTGATGAGGCCATGACTCCTCAGGAAGAGCTGCAGAATAATCTTCAGAAGGAAGAAACCGATTACCGTTTCAGCATTCTACGTGAAATTTTTGCTTTTGATGATATAGGCAGGTCGTGGGGATGGATGATGAAGATATGGCGGGAGCATCTGCATAAGCTGTATGTTTCAGAATATCAGGTACTTGAAAATAAAAGTGCAAGGTTTCAGGAAATCAGGAGGACAGGACGGACTTTCAATCTGCAGCTCTCCAAAATAGAGGCAGCTGCCAGTCCGGACGATGATTATCTTAAAATCCGGCTCGAAAAAGCCGCAAAATATTTCATTACCGAGCTGGAGGAGATGGCAGACCTTTGCTCGAGAGTCTCGTCCCTTGAGATTGACAACAAGGAAGTCCGGAAGAAGATTAAGGATGCCTCAGAAGAACTGGCAGTGAATCTTGAAATTGCATGCAGGACGATGCATATGATTATTGACATGGGCTTTGCGACAGAGGAATATTCCAAAATCAGGACAGAAGCCCTGCTGGAGGACAGGAAAAAGCCGGCGTCTAAGAAGAGATTGAAGAAAATCGTCAGAAAGGAAGGTGAAGCCGGCATTGTGGATGACAAAGTCCATGAGAAGCTGATGGAATGGAGGACTGCCCGCTTCAAGGCTGACAACGTGCCCGCATACACCATAATGCATCAGAGCACTTTGCTGGAAATAGCCTCCATAGTTCCAAAATCAAAGGAGGAGCTGCTCGCAATCAAGGGATTCGGCAAGGCCAAGTTCGAAAAATACGGTGATGAAATCCTCAGCATCTGCCGCGGCAAGTGATTGCTGTCATGACTTCTGTACATGATTGCCGTTCATAATGGTCTTCATGGCTGTTTTTGTGACTATCTTCGTGATTGCCTTCATCAGCATTTACTCTTTCATCTAACGTAGGTCTGGCTATGCTTTTGATTAGCCTGCTCCATTATGTATTTATCAGCAGGTTTATCGGGTCTCGCAAGTATTATTGACAAGGTCCGGGTGTGCCTATTTCTGTCAACTGAGCATAAGTAGCAGATATTTTCGGGCCACAAGCAAAGCAGGAAAACGGTAAAAATATCGTGCGATTTTTTTACCGTTTTGCTTTTGGTGAGCATTCGGTAAAAATCCGGCCCCTTTTTTAAACCGTTTTACTGCCATATGTATCGGCTCAGTGTAAAACGGCCTGCCGGCTGATTTTCCATGCCGCCGGTTTGAATGGAAATCTATGCTCGCTGTCTGAGGTATATGCGTGTATTGGTGGGAATCTGTAAGCAGCTTGGTGAGGATGCTGGAGCAACCCATAAATCATGAATGGTCATAAGTTTGTTCAAAAATGAGTCATAATTTGCCAAATCTTCAAAATTTTATATGATTTGGCAAATTATGCATATTGTTTGTGCTATATTTGCGAAGGCAAAAATCCAATGCCGTATCTCCTCTTCATGTTTTCAACTGGCGCGCCCGAGAAATATTCGCGCAACATTTTGATTTGAGCCAGATGCGTTGTCTGATAGAGTTTTGATTGCATAAAAGTGTACGTTTTGTGGTAAACTTTTTCAGGACGGGACATAAGAGAGGAACGTAAATCGGTTGTTATTAACACTTTACATAATCTCGGGTGTGCGAATCTGCACACCCGAGATTATGTAATTATTTGATGGATAATTTGTTGTAGTTTTCTGTGCCTTCTAAAGCGTCTGTCCCGCGATGAACTCCCGGAGTATCGAGGTCGGCGGGATGGCCGAAATCTCGGCGGGGGAGAGGGACACTATGTAGTCCAGGAATCTGAGCATGCGTGAGGCTTCCGGATAGGCGGGGGAATTTGGGGCTATTCTGCGCAGGAGCGGTTCCGCATAATATTTCAGGACCGGCAGCTCGAAAATGTGGGCCGAATTGAAAACCGCGTCCGCGTTCTCCTGGAACGGGAAAATGTTGCGGTTCTCCCCGCGCCTGACGCTCTGCCATCTCATTATGGTGTCCTCCGGCATGATGCCTCGCGTGCGGTTGTCACGTATCATGCGCCTGAGCATCCTGTTGTCGGATGTCGATATGTTGTTGTTCTCGTCAATCGAAAGCGATGTCAGTGCGGACGCATATACGCGGAATACCTTTGAATTGTCAACGTCCGGAATCATGGCCGGATTGAGCGCATGTATTCCTTCCATTATCAGTATGTCCTTCTCGTGAAGCTGCATGAAATTGCCGTTGAAATGACGCTTCCCCTCCTTGAAGTCGAAGCGTGGAATCTCAACCTGCTTCCCGTCCAGAAGGTCATTCAGCTGCTGGCCGAGAAATTTCAGGTCCATGGCCTCGAGAGCCTCGAAATCATAATCCCCGTTTTCGTCCCTCGGGGTCAATGACCTGTCAACGAAATAGTTGTCAAGCTCTATTACCTTCGGGTTAAGCCCAAGTATGCGGCACTGGATTGCAAGCCTTTTCGATGTGGATGTCTTTCCGCTGCTCGAAGGGCCGGCTATGAAGACGATTTTCACACTTGCCCTGCGTTCGTATATCTGGTCCGCGATTTCCGCATATTTCCTTTCATGCAGAGCCTCGGAGAAATTGATCATGCCGATGATTTCTCCCGAGAGCACCTTGGCATTGAGGGCACCTACTCCACGCACACCCATTATAGAGCACCAGTCGGAATGTTCCTTGAGGGCCGTGGCTATCTTGGACTGCCGTTTCATTGGGAGTACACGTCCCGCGTCGCCGTCCATAGGGTATTGCAGGCAGAATCCGTCGTTGAATCCCATTATGTTGAACGTGCTGAGCACTCCGGCTGATGTGGTGAGCGGCCAGTAAAAGGTGTCGGCCATGTCGTCAAGGAAATATACCTCGTATGTGAAATGGCCGGTGGTGCGCAGCAGATTGACTTTTTCGGTCTGGTTATTCCTGCTGAATATCTCCTCGGCCTCGGCGGCTGCCAGCGTGCGTCTTTTGAACGGTGTGTCTGCATCTATGATTTCACGCATGCGGGCGGATATCTGCTCCAGCTCCTCATCTGTGGCGAAATATGGTCTCGGCCTTCCGTCCTCCATGCACGCGGTCTCCCTTATTTCGCAATAAAGGCCGCTCGGGAGCGAATAGTCGATGACCAGGACCTTTTCCGGATACATCTCGCGTATGACTTTCTGGAGCACAAAGCACAATGACCTTATATATGCGCGCCGTCCGTCAGGATGCCCGTATCCGATGAAACGGATGTTGTGCGGATTGATGACCGCGTAGTCCAGCGAATGCAGCCTGTTGTCCACGAGGGCCGCGAGCACCGGCTGTCCGCATTGCCTGTCCTCTGCAGCCTTGCCGTTCTTGGCCGCATATGGACAAATCCTGTCGGACAGTTCCTTCAGCGTTGTCCCTGCCTGTATTGTTTCGAATGTTCCTGTGTTCTCGCAATATACTTTTACTCCGTTCATGTTCTTTGGGTTTTGGTTGATGATTCTATGCTTGCCTATGGCAGAATCTCTTTCAGGAACGGTCCTGTGACGGATTCCGGATTGTCTGCAAGCTGTTCCGGCGTGCCCTGAGCAATTATCATTCCTCCGGCCTTTCCGCCTTCCGGTCCCATGTCGAACAGATAGTCCGCCGATTTGAGGACGTCAAGGTTATGTTCGATGATAATGACGGTATTTCCTTGTTCCACAAGCTTCTGCAGCACATCCAGCAGCACCTTTATGTCTTCGAAATGCAGGCCGGTGGTAGGCTCGTCAAGAATGTAGAGGGTATTGCCCGTGCCTTTCTTGGAGAGTTCGGACGCGAGCTTCATCCTCTGGCTTTCTCCTCCGGAGAGTGTCACTGCGGACTGGCCGAGCTGCACATATCCGAGCCCTACATCAACCAGGGCCTTGAGCTTCTGTGCGATTGACGGAATGTTGCTGAAAAACTCATAAGCCTCGCTTATCGGCATTTCAAGCACGTCATTTATGTTCTTTCCCTTATATTTTACCGCGAGCGTGTCGCTTTTGTAACGTCTTCCACGGCATTCCGGACAAACCACGTTCACGGAAGGCAGGAAATTCATCTCGATTACCTTGATTCCCGCGCCCTTGCATTCCTCGCACCGTCCTCCCGGCACATTGAACGAAAAGCGCCCTGCCTTGAATCCTCGCACCTTTGCGTCCGGAGTCGCCTCGAACAGGGTGCGTATGTCATTGAACACTCCGGTAAATGTCGCCGGATTGCTTCTCGGGGTGCGTCCTATAGGGCTTTGGTCGATTTCTATCAGTTTGTCAATGTTCTCTGTACCGATGATTTCCGCAAACGGGAGCGGCTGCATCTTGGCATTGTAGAACTTGTTTTTCAGAATCGGCATCAGGGTCTCATTAATCAGCGATGACTTTCCGCTTCCGCTCACTCCGCTTATGCCTATCAGCATGCCAAGAGGGAAGTCTATGTCAACATTCTTTAGATTATTTCCCGATGCTCCGTGTATGCTCAGGGTGAGACCGTTGCCTTTCCTGCGCTCAGCTGGGATTTCGATGGCCTTTCTGCCAGTGAGATAGTCCATGGTTACGGAAGGTCCCATGACTATATGCCCGTGCCCTACGTTTTCCTCATTCTGTCCCTCTGCCCCAAGCCTGCGGTTTTCTCCGTAATATTGATCCAGCATATCCACAGGGGCGCTGAGACAAATCTTTCCGCCGGCGTCTCCTGCTCCCGGTCCTACGTCAATGAGCCAGTCTGCTGCAAGCATTGTCTCCGCATCGTGCTCTACCACCATGACGGAATTGCCCTCGTCACGCAGTTTTTTGAGCGAGCCTATAAGCTTGCGGTTGTCCCTCTGGTGCAGCCCGATGCTCGGCTCGTCGAGGATATAGAGCACATTCACGAGCTTCGAGCCAATCTGTGTGGCGAGTCTGATTCTCTGGCTCTCTCCTCCCGAAAGCGAGGATGTGGTCCTGTCCAAAGACAGGTAGTCAAGTCCAACGTCAAGCAGGAATGAGGTCCTGTCCTTCAGCTCTTTCAATATGTCGCGTGCAATCAGGGACTCCCGCTTGTCGAGCGTGTCTCCGATTGATGAGAACCATTCGTGCAGCTGGCTTATTTCCATTGCTGCAACCTCAGTTATGGTCTTGCCTGCCATCCTGAAATAAGAAGCTTCCTTATTCAGCCTTGAGCCTCCGCAGACAGGGCATATTATCTTTTCCTGTATGTCTTCCACGATTCCCGGGAATGACATCATTTCTGACGAAGTGCCTTCCCCGACCCTGAAAAGTTCATCCGAGCCATATACAATGAGGGATACGACCTCGTCAGGGAGGTCTTCTATCGGGTCATACAGTGAAAAATTGTATTTGCGTGCTATGGACCTGATTATGTCGAATTTCTTGGTCTCGCGTATTTTCCCGAGCGGAACTATTCCTCCGTCCGCGATGGACACTTTCCTGTCTGGGATTATGGTGTCCATGTTGACGTCAACTATTGTCCCGAGACCTTTGCAGTGCGGGCAATATCCTTGCGGAGAGTTGAATGAAAACGAATGCGGTGCTGGCTCGGCAAGAGACAGGCCTGTGTCCGGACATACAAGATGCTTCGAATAATGGTTTATGGCTTCCGTCTCCATGTCCATCACTGCAAGGGAGCCTTTGCCGAGGTTCAGGGCGGACATGACCGATTCGCGGATACGTTTCACGTCTTTTTCAGACGGCTTCAGCCTGTCCACGACCAGTTCTATGAAATGCGCCTTGTAGCGGTCCAGGGCAGTGACTTCATTCAGTTCGAAGAGCTTTCCGTCAATCCTTACCTGCGTATATCCGCGCTTGCGCATCTGTTCAAGCAGTTCCTTGTAATGTCCTTTCCTGCCTTTTACGACAGGCGCGAGCAGGTAACATTTCCTGTCCTTGTAATTGTCCATTATAAGTGACACAATCTGCTCGTCCGTATATCTGACCATTTCCTTGCCCGTGTGAGGGGAATAGGCCTTTGAAGCCCTGGCATAAAGCAGCCTGAGGAAATCGTATATCTCCGTGATTGTGCCCACTGTAGAGCGCGGATTGTTGCCTGTGGTCTTCTGCTCTATGGCGATAATCGGGCTGAGTCCTGTTATGGACTCCACTTCCGGCTTTTCCAATATGCCCATGAAATGCTTGGCATATGTTGACAATGTGTCCATATACCGGCGCTGTCCCTCGGCATAGATGGTGTCGAAGGCCAATGATGACTTTCCGCTTCCGCTCAATCCTGTCACGACCACGAATTTGCCTCTCGGGATGGAAAGGCTCACGTTCTTCAGGTTATGGGCATTCGCGCCCTGTATTTCTATATATTCGTTCTTTATGTCCATTTATCTGCTTTTGTCTTCATTGGTCCGCTCTCTCTGGTCTGCCTGTCTTCAGTCTGACGGATTGCCGCTGTTATTCCTCGCAAGGCTCGTTGAAAGGCATCAGGAACGGATTTTTTGTGCGCTCGTCTGCTATTGTTGTGCACGGCCCGTGTCCCGGTATCACTGTTATGTCCCCGTCCAGGACCATCAGTTTGCTGAAAATCCCTTTCATGAGAGCGTCATAGTCTCCGCCCGGATGGTCGGTGCGGCCGATGCTTCCTGCAAAAAGCGTGTCACCGCTTATTAGGACCTTTTCGCTGCGCTCCAGATAGCAAACACCTCCAGGTGTATGTCCATGAGTCTCAATTACCTCGAAATGCAGGTTCCCGACATCTACCGTGTCACCTTCTGATATGAAGCGCGCCATGGTGCCGTCTTGGGTGCCGCAGAAAGGATATGCCTGTGGCACCGGAAGTCCGAATGCCTTGCAGAGCTGTCCGTTTGACGAGGTGAGGGTGAACATTTCCTTTTCGTGCATATATACCGGTATGCCGTATTCTTTGCAGAGGCGTGACATCCCGTAGATATGGTCAAAATGCGCGTGGGTGAGCATTATGCATTTGGGGGAGAGGCCTTTGTCCTTTATGAAACCGGTTACGGAGGCAAGTTCCTGTTCCGACTCCGCTCCCGGGTCAAATATTGCGCATGAACCGTTTTCGTCCCATGCTATGCTGCATCGTTCCTGAAAGGCGTTGAATGTAAAATATTCTATGTGTATCATTCAAAAAATCATTTAGAGGCACAAAAATAAAAAAAGGTTTGTTATTTTTGCTAAATAATTATTGTGAAACTGAGAAGCCGCCGCGAAATTCCCGGCCGGGAACGGACGGCATCCGAAAACGAAAGAATATCATGCATATTGCGATTGCAGGTAATATCGGCAGCGGAAAGACTACACTTACCAAGATGCTCGCCGCACATTACGGCTGGACTCCGAGATTCGAGTCCGTTGACTATAACCCATACCTCGCCGATTTCTATGAGGACATGGAAAGGTGGTCGTTCAACCTCCAGGTGTATTTTCTTAACAAGCGTTTCAAGGACGTTGTTGACATTTCAAAATGCGACGATGTGATAATCCAGGACAGGACCATATATGAGGACGCGCGCATCTTCGCTCCGAATCTTCACGGCATGGGACTGATGAGCACGAGGGATTTCGAGAATTATTCCGACCTCTTTGACTTGATGATGTCGCTCGTGAATCCGCCTGACCTCCTGATTTATCTGCGTTCGTCCATCCCTAATCTCGTGAGCCAGATTCAGAAGCGCGGCCGTGAGTATGAGAAGAGCATCCGCATCGACTATATAACAGGTCTTAACGAGCGTTATGAGAACTGGATAGGCGGCTATGAGCACAAGCTTCTTGTACTTGACGTGGACCGCATCAAATTCGAGAACCGTCCTGAGGATTTCAGGGAGGTGACGGACAGGATTGATGCCGAGCTTTTCGGACTTTTCAAAAACGAATAATGATATTTTGCGGCAGGGGTTTCTTGGAGGAGTCCCGGCCGCAAATTCGTATTAACCGTATAATTATAGCATTATGACAGAGAGAACTACAATAATAGACTTCGTCGAGAAATATGTGGCGGAGTTTTCGGACAACACGTTCCTGTGGGAGAAGGTTGGTGACGTATGGGAGCCGACAACTTACAGCGAGACGCTCAGGCAGGCTTACAGAATAGGTGCCGGGCTTATGGCGCTCGGTGTGCAGAAAGGGGAGAAGGTGTCCTATCTGAGCGAGGGACGCAATCTCTGGGTCATCGGAGAGCTTGGCGTTCTCTATGCTGGAGCTGTCAATGTGCCGCTTTCCATCAAGCTGGAGGAGGCAAATGACCTTGTTTTCCGCATCAGGCATTCGGATTCCAAATATGTAGTGACCTCCAAGTTCCAGCTTCCGAAAATCCGCAAGATTCTTCCGGAATGTCCGCTTGTCGAGAAGGTAATCGTGTTCGATGAGATTCCAGACATGAGGGAGAATGAAATCTATATCGGTGACGTGATGAAAATGGGCGATGACTTCCTTGCCCGCAACCGTGAGCTTTTCGTGCAGAGATTCAAGTCCATAGGTCCGGATGACTATGCCAACATCAGCTATACCTCAGGCACTACGGCCGACCCTAAGGGCATACTCCTCACGCACAGGAACTATACCGCCAATGTGGAGCAGGCCCAGTCGGTAATCGGCGTGACTCCGCAGGACAGGATGCTCATCATCCTTCCTCTCGACCACTGCTTCGCCCATGTGGCAGGTTTCTATACCATGATGTCATACGGTGCTTCAATCGGTACGGTGCCTTCCGGAAAATCAGGCAAGGAGGCTCTGCGCAACATCCCGTCAAGCATAAAGGAGCTTAAGCCGACCGTTATGCTTTCCGTTCCGACTCTTGCCAAGAGCTTCAAGAAAAACATCGAGGCAACGATAAAGAAAAGCGGTCCGGTTGTGGAGAAACTCTACAATTTCGCTCTGGACAATGCTATAAAATACAATAAGGAAGGCTACAACAAAGGCGGTCTGGCAGATTGCTGGAGACGTCCTCTGATGTGGATTTTCGACAAGGTGATATTCAAGAAAGTCCGTGAGGGACTCGGCGGACAGATGAGGTTCTTTGTCGGGGGCGGCGCCCTGCTTGACATTGATCTCCAGAGGTACTGGTACGCCGTCGGCATTCCTATGTATCAGGGCTACGGCCTGTCAGAGGCCACTCCTATCATTTCTGCCAATGCTCCCGCAAGGCATATCCTCGGTTCTTCCGGAAAGGTCGTGTCTCCGATGGAGATAAAGATTCTTGATGCTGACGGAGTTGAGCAGCCTTATGGCGTGAAAGGAGAAATATGCATAAAGGGAGAGAACGTGATGGCCGGATACTGGAAGAATCCGAAGTCAACGGCTGACACCATAGTTGACGGCTGGCTGCATACCGGTGACATGGGATATATGCGTGATGCCGAGATGCTCTATGTGGTAGGCCGATTCAAGTCGCTCCTGATTGCGTCTGACGGTGAGAAATATTCTCCGGAGAGCATCGAGGAGTCTCTTGTGGAGAACTCGCGCTATATTGACGGTGCCCTTCTGCACAACAGCCAGGACCCGTACACAATAGCCCTGGTTACTCCGAATAAGGAGGCTCTCAAGTCGTGGGCACGTGAGAACGGACTTGACCCTGAGACTGATTCCGCACGCGAAAAGATGCTCGGCAAAATCCAGGAGGAGGTCAATTCATACCGCAAGGGAGGCCGCAATTTCGGTGCATTCCCTGAGAGATGGCTTCCGGCTGCAATCTGTGTGCTTCCTGAGCCTTGGACTGAACAGAACCATTTCCTGAACAGCTCGATGAAAGTCGTGCGCGGAAGGGTTGAGGAGGCATATAAGGCCAATATGGAGTTCGCATATACGCCTCAGGGAAAGAATATCGTGAACCCGATGAACATGGCTTCGCTTGCTTAGCGCTCTTTAGCGCTGTTGGGTGTCCCGAAAACTTGGACACCGGGACGGCATGAACTGTCTTGTCGCCGGCCTGGATTGGGTGTCACGAAAATTTGGACAAGCCAGGGAGTGCTTTGCGGCGTTGTTTTGGGCGGTGCTTTGTTATGCTGATAATTTCGTGGAGCATAATCTGCTGCATATTAATGTCATATGAATGTACGATTCCCCGGTTGGAGGGTATCGCATTATGCGTAAAGAATTGAAATGCGGTTGTTTGTGCTCCACGGCAAAATAAGAATTTTATAATGGATTTTTCTGAACTGATACTGAAAAGGCAGAGCGACCGGAAATATTCTCCGGAGCCTGTCGCAAAAGATGATATAATCAAATGTCTGGAGGCGGCCCGTCTGGCTCCGTCTGCCTGCAATTCCCAGCCGTGGAAATTCGTCGTGATAGACGACAGGGGCAAGCTTCTGGAGATGTCTGAGGCGGCCATCGGGCTTGGCATGAACAAATTCACCGTTCAGGTGCCTGTGATGATTGCAGTCGTGCTTGAGAAGATGAATTTCTCCGCGCGTATAGGCAGTCTCCTGAAGAAGAAGGACTACTGCATGCTTGACCTCGGAATCGCAGTGGAGCATTTCTGCCTGCAGGCTGCAGACCTCGGACTCGGCACATGCATCATGGGCTGGTTCGATGAGAAGCGAATAGCCCGCCTGCTCGGTGTGCCGCGCGGCAAACGCATCCCGCTGATAATCTCACTCGGCCATCCCGATGCCCCGACCCGCGCCAAAGTCCGCAAGCCACTTGAGGAAGTCTCCTCCTGGAACGCTTATTGACTTTTGACTGATTAACCTGAGGGTGACACCCGTCTTGTCCATGAAAACCATCGGCAAAGATACGTGTCACCCTCTTTTGTTTTTTGGGGGCTCGCAACTCAGGGCATGACATGCACCAAAAGCTGCTAAAATATCAGCGCAGTACCCCTGTTGATGTGCAAAATCTTAACGTATTTATCCCGTAATTGTTGAAAATCGTTATCCGTAATTTGCAAATTGATATTAAATCATTATCTTTGCAACAGACATCAGAAATTTTTTCGTGTCTATTTGTTAAGTTCGTTTTATATACGGCAGGATTCCTTGGGGAGGGGATCCTGCTAATTTTTTATTTTTTGGCCGCTCTCCATTCCCGTATGAAAAAAAAATCGTACCTTAGACGCGCTTTTGCCACGAAATTGAATAATTATTAACATAAAAACTCAAGCAAATGAACAAAAACAAGACAAATTGGGTGGCGATTCTCACGATGATGTTCCTTTTCGGAATGATTTCTTTCGTGACCAACCTTGCCGCTCCTATCGGAACCATCTGGAAACAGGCTCCAGGCATTGACGGCTCCAACACATTGGGTATGATGGGTAACATGATGAACTTCCTTGCATATCTTCTCATGGGTATTCCTGCAGGCAAGCTCATAACCAACTACGGTTACAAAAAGACAACGCTCATCGGTGTCGGAGTCGGATTCTTCGGAGTTCTCATCCAGTTCCTTTCCGGAAAAATCGGCGTAGGGGCGACTTTTGCCGGACTTCCAGCCAATTTCTTCGTATATCTTCTCGGCGCTTTCGTTTGCGGATTCTCAGTTTGTATCCTCAACACTGTCGTAAACCCTATGCTCAACCTTCTCGGAGGCGGTGGAAACAGGGGCAACCAGCTTGTTCAGATCGGAGGTACATTCAACTCCCTCATGGGTACGCTTACACCTATGCTCGTGGGTGCGCTTATCGGTGCCGTTACCAAGGAGACTGCAATCTCTGACGTGAACACTGTCCTTTACATTGCAATGGCAGTATTCGCTGTCACATTTATAATCCTCACATTCGTTCCGTTTGTTGAGCCTCAGCAGGAGAAGTCTGACGCGTCTGTCAAAGTGCTTCTCGGATACAAGCATCTTGTTTTCGGTGTTATAGCCATCTTCCTTTACGTAGGTGTAGAGGTCGGAATACCGGGAACCCTCAATTTCTACCTTACTGAGAATCTTGGAGCAGCCAATGCGGCGACTATAGCTGGTTTTGTTGCAGGAACATACTGGTTCCTCATGCTTATCGGACGTTTCGTGTCAAGCTTCATCAGCGGAAAGGTTTCAAGCCGTGTCCAGCTGACTGTGACTTCTGCCGTTGCAGCTATCTTTGTCGTAGGCGCCATGTTCTCTGAGAACGTGCAGGTTTCAATGCCTGTGTTCACAGGTGCCGGTTTTGACATGGTTAATGTTCCTCTTACAGCTCTTCTGCTTGTGCTCTGCGGTCTCTGCACATCTGTAATGTGGGGTACAATCTTCAATCTTTCAGTCGAAGGACTCGGCTCTCATTCTGCTCTTGCCTCCGGTCTGTTCATGACTATGGTTGTCGGCGGCGGTGTGCTTCCGCTTCTGCAGAATGCCATTGCTGATGCCACAAACTTCATGGTCAGCTATTGGGTGGTCGTTGCAGCCTTGATTTATATCCTCTGGTTCGCCCTTCTCGGCTCAAAGGTGAAGAAAGCGTAAGTCTTATAATAAATAAAGATAGAAAATGAATTCACAGTTTGTAGTTGGAATTGATGTCGGCGGCCAGACTACCAAGCTCGGCGTGGTTGACGCGAGAGGTACTGTGCTTGCCCAGACAGTCATCCGTACAGATACTTATACAGATGTAGAGCCTTACATTGCCGAATTGGCTGAGGCCCTGAACAAGATTATAAAGGAGTCCGGATGCGAAGGCGACATCCGTGGAATCGGTGTCGGAGCTCCTAACGGAAACTATTATACAGGTACTATCGAGAATGCCGTTAACCTTTCGTGGGGCGGCAGCAAGACAATCAAGTTTGCCCAGCTCCTCTCGGATGCTATGAACGGACTTCCTGTAGCCCTTACGAATGACGCGAATGCCGCTGCCGTAGGTGAGATGACCTATGGTGCCGCAAGGGGAATGAAGAATTTCATCATGATTACCCTCGGTACAGGTGTCGGAAGCGGAATCATCATCAACGGAGAGGTCGTTTATGGACATGACGGATTTGCCGGGGAACTTGGACATGTTACGGCAGTAAGGAGCAACGGACGCTCATGCAATTGCGGCAGGACAGGATGTCTTGAGACATATGCCTCTGCAACAGGCGTGGCGCGTACTGCAAGAGAATGGCTGGAGCTTACTGACGAGCCTTCTGTCCTGAGAAGCCTTGACAACATCACGTCTAAGGATGTGTATGAGGCTGCCAAGGAAGGTGACAAGCTTGCCCTCAAGATTTTTGAGTTCACAGGAAAGATTCTCGGCCGTTCGTTTGCAGACTTCATCGCATTCAGCGCTCCGGAGGCCATCGTGCTTTTCGGAGGTCTTGCAAGGGCAAAGGAATATCTCCTTGCACCTATCGAGGATGCCATGAATGCCAATGTCCTTCCTTTGTGGAGAAATAAGGTCAAGATAGTGTTCTCACAGCTTAAGGAATCGGATGCCGCCATTCTCGGAGCATCTGCACTCGCTTGGGAACTGTAATATTCGATTGGCTTTTGATACCGGCGGCCGGCTTCCTGCAAAAAGGAGCCGGCCGCTTGTCGTAGTAAAACGGTTTAAAGAATCGGCATATTTTTTACCGAATGCTCCACAAAAGCAATTCGGTGTAAAAATCGCGCGATATTTACACCGTTTTTCCATTTATGTTGCCGGCCAAAGTCGGCAGCATGCCAATAAAAATGGGGGCAGCTCAACAAAAAAAGTCTCCGCTCCAAATCACATGGGGCGGAGACTGGTTGAAATATCATTATGATATCAATATTTATGAAAACTAATTAAGTGCGGTTTAGGATTGTACCAATACCGTGCCAAATGGAAAAATTATCCGACATTATGGCATAAAATTCATGTGGCTGAATAAAAACATGCTTGCAATTGAATGCTAAGGCCGGGATTGTTCTCAAATTATACTATTCTGCCACTCGAAACCGCTTACAGCCGTGCATGCCTGGATGCCAGATGCATTCTGTAGCCTGTCGAGCGGGCAAAAATAAGCCACTGTGCAAGGAAATATGTAACAAGGACCAGATAATCACGGTAGGGAACCGGGCTGATGAATTTGTTCCACGCAAGCGTGAAATCGGAAAACACGAAAAGGACGGCTCCGAGCGCGAAGAGACAGCTGCGCTGCATAAGTGCGCTTACAAGCATAAGGCAGATTAGAGTTGCATATATCCCTGTGCCAGTACCTATCATCGCCCCTTCCTTGACAAAAGCCTGTGGGATTATTCTGCAAAACGCGAAAGTCAGAAGGGCTGCTGCGCAAATTACAATGGTTACGAGATAGCCTTTGCGTCTGCCGGTCATTTTCATGTCATTGCGGAGATATCGTCCTATGAAATAAACGATGTAGAAAATATGCCCAAGTGCAAAGAATATCATCTGCCACAGGAAATTGCCGCATGAACCCATATAGTCTCCGGCTGCGGAGAAAATGAGGGCCGCGCTTATTTGCCAAGGGCACAGCCAAAGCGATGCCAAGGCCAGTGTAGCTACAGGAAGGGTTATCTTGTGAGGAATTTCAGCAGGCATGAAAAACAAGATGCTGAAACATAAAAAGAGACCGGTCGCCACTATGACGGCAGGCCCTCTGAATTGTTCTTTTATTCCGAATGTACTCATATGACAATATTTTATCATGGTATCAGGACAAATATACACAAAGTTGAGTGCAGAGGGAAAATTTATTTTCACTATGCCGAAACCAAGCGTATATATGAGCGTCAGCTCAAATATAGCAAAAGCCGAGCGCAAACATCAAACTTGTTTGAATATTTGCCGAAAGGACTGACAAAAAGTCGCGCAGAGACCGGTCCGGAAGCTCGAAACACCTCTGAAAGAGGGCGAAAACTTATTTTTTTAGGGGGAGTCTTTCAAAGAAAAACAATGGAGGGTGGCCAAAATTTATTTTTATGGTCACCCTCCAATACCCTATACAAAAAATCAGTATGCCTCCTCCCGCACAGACTCCGGAATGGACGTGCGCACATAACGTGAACTTTCATGATGCTGCGCTGACGGATCTTGCTGTCCGGCCTGGTTTGTGGACATGCAGGACATGGCAAGCGCATTTCCTCCGTCTTCAATGGAAATGGCATATGGACTCGCCCATGGGGTCGATTTCTTTCCGTCATACAGTCCGCTCAGTATCTTCCCCTCAAGCGTCCATGTTCCCTCATATCTTTTGAAACGCCTTTCGTCCAGCCTTTGGTACAATTCGAAAGTGCCGTCTTCCTCAAATGCCACATAAACACTGACCTCAATAGTTTCAGAAGCCTTTACGACTGCGTTTTCTCCGAGACTTTCCGCGGATTCCAGTTTCCATTCCCCGGTTATGTCCGGAGAAACAATTTCCTCTGCAACCGGCTTCCGGCAAGAAGGCAGCCACAGCATAGCGGCAATCGCTGCCGATATTGTTATGATATAATGTCTCATAGTCATTCTTTTTTAATTGACATCTCTAAAGCCAGCCGTCTGTTACTCCTGCATGATGACGCGCCATTACTGAAATTTCCTTGGAAATCTCCATTCCTCCCATAGTGTTGCCGCCTCCGAGTGATGAGCCTCCGGCGATAGCCTTTATGGTAATCTTGGCGCAGCCTGTCTTAGTTGGACTGATGACAAGACGTCCGGAAGATACCGAAGGTGACTTGTCAAGTCCGAGAGCTTCAAGACCTTTGCCTGAAACTGAAACTCCTGTGTATGTGAGATTCTTGGCATCCGAGCCGAAATAGCCTGTAAGGCTTATGGACGACTCCTCTCCGACCGGTATCATCTGGCAAGGAGTGCCTTCAATCTGCATCAGCAGCTTCCACGCATTGATTGTCCCCGTTCCCATCTTGCCTTTGTACGGCCTCAGATCGAGATCTCCCCATACAAGGTAATCTCCGGTCCCGACATTTGTCCTTTTCGTTCCGGAGAGACGGTGGTCAATGGCATCTACGGAAGTCAGTATCATTGAAACCATCTGCCCGTGAGTGAAATGCAGGCCGAGCTTCTTTGCATATGCAAGAGCAAGTGCTGCCACGCCGGACATGTGCGGACACGCCATTGAAGTACCCTGCATCCAGCCGTATTCTCCGTCCGGGCCTGGCGGTATGGTCGAAAGTACTGTCGCTGTCTCGCGTATATCGCCGCCTGTAAAATACTCTCCTCCCGGGGCGGCCACATTGCAGCCCGGGCCATAATTCGTGTAATATGCAGGCAGATTGTCAGATGCGATAGATGTTACAGATATTATGTCCCCGCATGCGCCGGGATAGGCTGAGACCGGTGCGCTGTCATTCCCTGAGGCAAAGATTACGAGATTCCCGTCCATCACCTGAGGCAGATTGTCGGTTTCCATAAAATACCTGATGGCATCATATTCCACGCTGTAGTACCGCTGGTCCATATACTCTTTGTCAGACATGAATACACCGGCAGGATATCCGTATGAGCATTGCAGGATACATGCCCCGTTGTCTGCTGCATATTTGATTGCCCGTGCGCATGCATCCGGGGTGCATCCTTTGTCACCCTCGAAAATCTGGCATGACATGATTTTCACTCCGTCTCCTTTGCCGCTTCCTCCCGCTATGCCGCACACGCCTGTCCTGTTGCCGTTCACTGCTGCAATGGTTCCGGCGACATGAGTGCCGTGGCTTCCCGGTGTCACAGGGCCGTTGCTCACGAAATTATATCCGTGATAATCACCTGCATATCCGTTCTTGTCTTCATCATTACCTTTCTCGCCCTCATTGGTCCACATGTTGGCGGCAAGGTCCGGGTGATCAAAGCATACCCCTTCATCAACTACAGCGACAATAATGGAAGGGTCTCCCGCCGTGAGGTTCCATGCATCCTTCACATTAATGTCGGCTCCGGCAACGGCAGTAGGGGAGATAGTCTTGCTTCCTGTATTTATGTAATGCCACTGGTCGGCAAGCGACGGATCATTGAATGGTGCATCTGCGGCAGCTGACAATGCCGACCGCGGACCCGAATAGGGGAATACGACACCGTCAGACGCTTTCTTGACCTGAGTACAGAACTGTACACGCACAATCTCCGGGGAGCCGGCAAGAGCCTGTGCGGCATTATCGGCCCCGATGCTGTCGGGCAGTGACACCTCATACCACCTGTGCAGGCCGTATTGCCGTGCACGTTCCTCCGTGCGCCCAACAGGAGGGAACACCCTTCTTATATGCAGTGCACCGACTTCTCCGAAAATTCCGTCGGATAAGGGAGTCTCGCTTTCTTCAATTGACTCGGCCAGCTTTTCCCCGACAAACACAATCAGTTTGTCTTGCTCGGCCCTGGCGCTTCTTAATATTATCTTATCTTGAATGTCTGTTTTTACGGCAGTTTGCGGAGATATTCCGGTTTCGTCAAGCCGGGAGCATCCTGCCGCACAAATAAGCAGCATCATGGATGCAATGTTTTTGATTGTAGTCATATACCATTAATTATGTGAGACATAAGTATAAAGCAAACCCTAAAAGTTATGTTTCATGACTTTTAGGGTTTGTCTCATACCTGTGTGTCCGGACTATTTAAGAAAAACAGCCCTTTCACATTTCACAAGGTCAGCATTCACGGACGGAATGTTTTTCCCGTTGAGTTTTGCATTGCGCCCAGGCTTTGCTGAAATCTTGTCGAGCACTGCATTAATTGCGGCAGTCGCGGCGGCTCCGCGTGTCACAGACTCAACCTTGAAAGTACCGCCGAAGGTATAGCCCATGTACTCGCCAACTCCAACAAGGTTTCCTTCCGCATCAGCGATAGGCTCGAACAATGCATAAGTTAAATCGAAATCTGACGTAGGCACAAGCTTGGTAGGATTCGGGTACTGGTCGTATGTGAATGCAACAAGCTGCATGCTCTGTTTGTCTTCAGACAGAAGACAATATACAGGATTGTCTGCTATGCTGCCGTTGTCTCTTGTGTAAGTATAGAAAATTACACCTTTCGGTCCCTCGGCAGTCTCAAAAGAGCATCTGTAGACCGGAGCGATGGCCGCTACTCCTATTTCACCGAAATTGTAAAGATTTACAATATGGTCTGGTCCTGTCTCAATCTTTGCGCCTTCCAGCTCCGGCTCCCACATGAATGTGCCCCAATTGTCTGATTCTCCGATGAGTCCTTTCATTCCTCCGTTGCCGGGGTTGTCTTGAGAATCCGCAAAAATCCATGTCTCGCTATGAGGGCCGGTACCGCTGTTGGAGGCAAGAATGCCTGAAGCGGTCCAGTAGCCGCAATAGTCACCGAACGGGGAATTCTGGAATACGATGAAATCAAGAGTGGATTTTCCTGATGCCGAGGTAATTGTGACTACATCTGAACGGTATGCAAGGCTTACGTTGTCAGCGGCTGTTACGCCTATGGAGAATGTTCCCGGCTCGCCGGCTGTCTCTGTAATGGTAATCCAGTCTGCTTCAGTGGCTGCGCTCCATGCCTCTACAGCGATGAAGTCCAGTTTTGCTGAACCGTTTGTCGCGTAAACGAGAACCTTGCCGGCATCTTCGGAGTCAGTTGTGTATGCCAAGGTGCTTGTCGCCATTTTCTGTGACACCGTGAATACGACTTCCTTATTTCCACCTGATACTTTCACTGAGGCAGTACGGTCTGCATCGACATTGACACCGGCTGAAAGCTTGACTGCAACTTCAGAGGACGCTTTTCCGCTTGATGCAGAAAGTGTGAGCCATGAGGCATCTGTGCTCGCAGTCCAGTCGGATACGGCAGAAAATTTGATCTCAGCCTCTCCTCCCAATTCCGGCAAATTAACCTTGTCGCTTCCTATGACAGAAATCCCGTTGATGAATTTCTGTTGTACCGTATATGTCAATTCTGCTGTTCCGCATACTATCTTTACCTGTGCCGTACGGTCGGCCTCAATGTTTACAGGTGCGGTTATGCTGATTGCATTGTCATATGAAGCCTCGCCCGATGTCTTGGAAAGCGTAAGCCATGAGCCTGTGGATGTGGCGCTCCAAGCCTTTGTTGCAGAGAATTTCAGCTCGGCCGTCCCGCCATTCGCATCAAGTTCAACAGATGTTTCACCAAGAGCTGCGATTTTGTCACTGAGTACCTGAGTGATTGTAAAGACAAGTTCCTTATTGTCGGAGTGTATCACAATCTCCCCGCTTCTGTCGCCCTCAAGGTCCGAATTTTCATCCACTGTGACTGTAAGGGAGTTGTCGCCGGCCTTTCCTGACACCTTGTCGAAATCAAGCCAGTTTGTGACAGTTGTCACGTCCCATGTCCCGGAGGATTTGAATCCGAGCTTTACTTCGCCTCCCTGCGGAGGAGCCGTAATTTCAGCTGACTGTCCGTTGGCATAATCAAGGACAGTCTCTGGCAATTCTGTTTCATTGTTGCATGATACAGCTGCTGCCAATGCGCATGCCGCGCCCAACAAATATATTTTTTTCATATCGTCAAATGTTATCAGATCCAGTCTATTTGTCGTATTGACCGAATGGAAGATTGATTTCTGCGGCGTAAAGAGTCATCCAGTTGTTGGAGTCTGCCGTATCCGTCATCTTTATGTATGAAGGGTTCTTCTGATTGTCGGTGCTGAGTTTGAATGTCTTGCTCAGAACAGTAGTGAGCACGCTGTAGCCGGCATTTTGCATATACCATTGACCGTTTCCGCCATCGTGTGTCGTGTATTTGAGGGTGACGGTGTTGTCATCTACGGCTGTGGCCGAGAAGAACAGCATGCCGAAATATTGTCCTGTTATGAAGCCGACTCCCCATTTGCTCTGTGTCTGTGCCGTAAGTCCGGTACCTATGTACATATACTCTATGTTCTCCTTTTCTGCCGCGCTTCCTGCCTTGCACTCAAGGAATTTCTCCAAAGTGGCAGGTGACATGCTGTCGCTTGCTCCAGAGAAGAACCAGTCGCTGGAAGTGATGGCTTCGCTCAGAGGCACAGGCCTGATTTCGATATATACGGACTTGTCATCCGAATAGCAGTTGCCGTCTTTTTCTGAATATGTGAGCTGGCTGACTGATTTGCCGGCATATTCCAGTGTCCTGTAGAACTTGTATCCCTCGGGAGTGTATATGAACGGTATGTTAACGGCAGTACCGCTTTCTTCATCAGTGAAGCTGAGCATCCTGTAGGTCGCGGAAGCAAGGACGGTCTTGTCACCGAAATGCAGGTTATAGAAACTTGCCGCCATGTCGGCTTCCATTTCAGCCACGTCGGCTATATAGACATCCCATTCGACGTCTTTCGCAAGAGGCCTCATGGAGATTCGTGAGCCGTGTTTCTTGCCTTCAAGCAGGATTTCATCCGCACTCACTGAAAGCACACGGAACTCGAAGTCGCCGAGCATGCCGTCTCCGTTGGTTCCTATGCCGTCCGGATTGGCCGGTGTGGAGAAATAGTGGAATATCTCATTGTATTCGTCAAATGAGAGGACCACACCCTGGCTCTGGTCAATCTTATAGTGTGACGTCACGACTTTTTCTCCGAATATCTCGCTCTGGACGGCTACGGTGTTGTCTTCATTGAATTTGCAGAGGATATTGTATCCGCCGTATTTTGTCGCAGCATAATATTCCATTACCCAGCCGTTCTGTGCTCCTGCGAGAATCTCGCCTGTGCGGGCAATCTCTTCGCGGACACGTATGGCGGAAGACTGGTCGAACACATCGTCAATGCGGTATGTACAGGCTGAAAGCAGCAGTGTCAGCACCAGAAATATATTGATTTTTTTCATTGCGTGTCTTATTTAAGTGTAATCAGATCAAGAGAAGCGGCCTCTGCGGAGCGGCGGAGCACAACCTCCCTGAGTGCTTCAAGGTCAATGCCCCATGAATCGCTCATATATGTCCTTACGATGTTGAGCTTGGCCACGATTGCATCCCTTCCGCTTGTATCATCTCCGTCGGTTCCGTTCTCCAGGATTGCCTGCCATGCCGCATCGGACGAAGTTACATATGTGGAATAAACCTCAGCAAAGTCCTCATTGTACTCGCCGCTGGCATATCCTGTCACGAAACCTTCCTTCGCTGCATCCTCGTCCTCGACGTTCACCCAGTCGGCAGCATGGTATTTTCCTGCCGATATGGACTGGAAGTCCGTGGTATAGTTCTTTTTCTGAGTGAGGATGTGGCAGAACTCGTGGTGCATGGTGTGGAAATACCAGTAGTTCAGGTCCAGAGGCAGCTCAGAGTGGTTGCGGTAAGGGTCATCCTGGTTTACGTAGATGTTCTCAAGGTCAAGCTCATTGATCCGGAACAATGTAACCTGGATTCCGCCTTCTGCCGTACCGAGGGTGATGGAGCCCTGGCTGTTGTACTGCGGGGAGCCGATGAGCTGGAAAACCCTGAAAGTGTTCTTCCTGATGAAATCCGCTCCTGCGCTTTCGATATATGCGTCAAGCCATACATGCTTGATGAGGATGGCGATTGCCTTTGAGTTCTCCATTGTGGCCGGAACGACGTTGTAATTGTTGTTTGTCAGCTTGTCGTTGTACAGGTAGTTGAACTCGATATTGTAAGGGAACGTGTAGTTCTTCATGAGCCACCTGTCGAACTCGTTCCTCTGCGGGATGTCATTGTCGTCGTATATGCTATGGCTCCTGTCCGGCTCGTCCTTGTAGCATGAGGACAGGGCCATCAGGGCCGCAGCGATAAGCATCAAATATTTAATTTGTTTCATACTGTCAATTTTTAATGGTTCTTCATTTATCTCGGATTGGCGGACAGTCCTGCTGCGATAACGTCTGCCGGCAGCTGGATGGCTCCGCGGAGGTCTCCGGCCTTGAATGCTATAGGGTCGGCCCCGTCAAGATTGTGGCTGAATTCGATTCCGTATCTCTTGATGTCAAGGAAACGGAGTCCCTGCCAGTATGTCTCAAGCCTGCGCATATGCAATATAAGGTGAAGCATGTTTGTCATGGTCCCTTCCTCGACTTTGAAGCCCTGCGGATGAAGAGGCTTCTTGGGCCCTCTCTGCCTTGTGGCTGTTATGACTGCCGGAACTTCAGCAAGGCCGTTGACAAATGTGTTTACAGACTCTTCAGTGAGCACCGGGCGCGCAGCAGTTCCGAGGCTGGTGCGGCAATGTGACCTTACCCAAGTGTTCATGTCGTCGAGGGCTTTTGTATATTCCTTCTTCCTTGCATATGCCTCTGCGCGTACAAGCAGGGTCTCGTCGGCAGTGAATACGGGGTCCACAGTGTGAGCGAAGCCTGTCTGCAGCACTTTGTCGGTGACCTCGAATTGTTCAAGCATTTTGGGATAATAAACGAGATTGGCGTTTCCATAGAGCATCCTCGCCTCATAGAGGACATTGTTTGAAGATCCGCTTCCCCATGGCATCTTGGCCCAGAATGTCTCGTTCGAGGTGATTTCCTGGTTATGCGCGTATCTCATGAAACTGCCTGATCCTTGGAATGCTCTTCCTATCAGGGAGTAGGCTGCAACCATCATGAGGTTCGCATCATCACGCATATATGAATTGTTGATGTCTGTCACTCCGGCCAGATTGGTATATGCGGACACGTTCCTTATTACGGATTCCGGATTTTCTCCGAGCACCCTTGATGCATATTCTATGGCTTTGTCATCATTGAGATAGTACAGGTTGAATCTTGCTGCGAAAGCATATGCCGCCTTGGCGTTGAAATGGTATTTCGGAACGGCGAGGTAGCTGTCGTTAAGCAGCGGAAGTGCCTGCTCGATGTCATCGTTGATGTTTTGGTAAAGCTGGGCGAGGGTTCCTCTCTCGTCAACGGATATTCCTGCCTGTTTCGGATATGGAAGTCCGGGATATTCGTTGGCCTTTTCCGGATTCCATGCCATGCAGAAAGTGTTGGCGAGGTTGAACATCCCGTATGCGCGGCACAGCAGTGCCTCGGCCTTCAGGGCATCACCCTGGGCGCCGGCTTCAAGTTCTTCGAGGGCCTCGAGGGCCTGGTTTGCGGTGGCAATTGCCGTATAGTGGCCGTTCCACACCTGTTTAGGAGTGTCGTTGTAGTTCACGTCTTCGACATCCTCCCAACGGTACAGCTTTTCCTGGTCTGTGTATGTGTTGTATGCGTTTCCGTTGCACATCACGTTGTCGGAGCTGTACTCGAGGATATAGTCAGGAAGTTTTGTCGGATATGCCGAAACGAGGAAACTCTTGACCTTCTCTATGGAATTAAGCTCGGCCCTGTCGTCAGGCAGTTCGTCCAGGAATTTATCGCAGGAGCTGAGCGCCGCGGCCCCGCAAAGGGTAAGGAATATGTAATTATACTTTTTCATTTCTCTTCATCGTTAATTGTCAGAAACCGATTCTCAGTGTGAGAGTAAACTGTCTTGGCATAGGAGTCGCCACACCGCCGGCATTGTAGAACTCAGGGTCTTGTCCTCCCAGTGCCTTGTCCGCGTAGAGCAGGCATATGTTCGTTGCCTGGAACTTGAGTGAGAGCGCGCTCATCTTGGCCTTGTTAATCCACTTCTTCGGGAAGTCGTATGAGAGGCTGACCTCTTTGAGCCTTATGAAGTCTCCTTTTGCGATTCTTGCGGTAGAGCGGTTGTATGCATTGTAAGCATAGCTCAGCCTGCTGTCCGCCTGAAGCTGGCGAAGGTCGGCGATTGCCGGCACCACTCCCTCAATGTTCTCGTCTCCGGAGACTGTCCAGCGGTTCTTGAACTCCTTAGGCATGGCTGAGAGGTCTGAATACGCTGCGTAGAATGCAGGGTCAAGCCTTACAACATTGCCGAAAGAGTATGTCATGAACACGTTGAGGTGCCATCCCTTGTATGTGAACATGTTGCCGAAAGAGCCGGTGATTGTAGGGTCGGTCGGGCCTTCGTATTTCAGGTAGTCGAGCGTGCGTGACTGGAAATTGATTCCGCTTGTGGTAAGCTCGCCGGCCTCATTTATTATGGTAGGGATACCGTTTTCGTTCAATCCCCTGTAGTCAATTGAGAACAGTGAGCGGTAAGGGTAGCCTTCCATGGTGAAGCCCGTTCCGGTAATCATGTCGATGATTCTTGTCTGTGACTCGAGGGATGTAACCTTCGTGGTCACGTGCGAGAATATCAGGTCAGTTGTCCATGTGAAGTCCTTTGTGACAATGTTCTTGGTGGAGATTGAAAGCTCTTCTCCGCTTGAGGCCATTGACGCTACGTTGGCATATTCGGTGATTGTACCTTTCGTTCCGTTGGTAGTCCTCGGGCCGATGAGGTCATAGTTGTTTCGCTTGTACCAGTCGAAGGTGATGTTGAGCCTGTTGTCGAAGAATCCGAAGTCGGCCCCGACGTTCACCTCATGCTTCTTCTCGTAGGTCAGCCCCGGGTTTGCGAAATCGTATATCTCAAGTCCGGATTCCTTGTCAGAGGCGAACGGTCTCCAAGGATTGTAGCTCTGGATGATTACCGAAGAGTTTGTCACAGCAGGCTTGTCACCTGTAAGTGAGTACGAAGCTTTGATTGTGGCATGTGAAAGCACGTTCTTGAAGGCGTTTGCGAACCAGTCTTCCTCATGCATGTTCCATGCTCCTGACACGTTCCATGTAGGGAGCCAGCGTGCCGTCCTCACTTTGCCGAGGCGGTTGCTGCCCTCATAGCGCACTGTTCCGTTGATTGTGTAGCGGCGCTTGTATGAATATGTCGCGGTACCGAAGAATGCCACATCGCGGTTGTAGGCGTTGGTAAGGTTGTAATAGACATCGTTCTGCTCGCTTGCCTGCTTGAAGTAGTTGTAGTTGTAGGCTCCGAGATATCCCATGTCATACTGCATTCCGACTCCGTTGAAGTAGCTTCTGTTGCGGACGGTGTTGTTGATTTCCATACCGCCGAAGATGTTCAGGATGTGGTTGCCGTCATATACGTCATTGTAAGCCGCAGTGGCACGGAAGTCCCAGCTGTTCATCTTGTACTTTGTCTCGCGGTAGAATCCGCCTTCAGGCAATACGGAGAACGGAAGCGAGTTCGGCTGGTCCGGATCGGTGTAGAGCCAAGGGTTGTTGTCGCGTATGGTGGCGTCTCCCATAGCCCTGAACGAGAGTGCCATGTTGGAGTTCTCGCGTATCTGGTTGGCCTGTGTCGTAGTGGAGTATTTGTATGCTCCGATTGCGGAAAGTGTAACCTGCTGTATAGGCTTGTATTTGAGCTCTCCCTGGAACTTTAGGTCCACGACATCGAAGTCGATGAAGTTGTTGGCAAGCTCGTTGTGGATGTTGAAGTCCGCGAAGTTGCGTGTGTAGAATGCGTCAGGGTCGAGTGTTCTCGATGTGTTGAGGGCATATGAATAAGGGTTTATGTCAAAGTCCCTTGATACCTCGCCCGTCACTGCGTTTACGCTCTGGCCGAGTGTTCCCGGTGCCCTCTGCTTACGGTATGCGGCATTGCTTATGAGGCTGACCGACACCTGCTTGCTGATGTTGAAGAGAGTGTTTACGCTTGCAGTGTAACGCTTCACGCTGCTCTGCTCAGTCCAGCCCGGATCGTCCATTACTGAGAATGACGCATAATACTGCGCCTTGTCCGAGCCTCCTGACACGCTGAGCGAGTGGTTCATGGAGATGCTGTTGCTGAAGAGCTCGTCGAACCAGTCGGTGTTCCTGAACTCGGCTGCGCTGAGGTATCTGTTCCTGGCTTCAGGAGTGTTTGCCAGCCCGAAAGTTCCCGAAGTCTCGTCATACTGGTTCATCAGCTGGTACATTTTCCCATATACGCCGCTGCTTGAAGCCCTGTATGTCCTTCCGAACGAAATCAGTCCGTCTTTTTCCATCTCCTTGTATATTCCCATCTGCTCCTGCGAGTTCATGATGTTGAACTGGCTGTAGCTCGGCTTGAGACGTGTGGTGAACTCTCCGGTATAGTTTATGCGTGCAGTTCCTGCCTGGCCTCTTTTTGTAGTGACTACAATCACGCCGGCCATGGCGCGCGCACCATATATGGAAGTCGCCGAACCGTCCTTGAGGATTTCAAAGCTTTCGATGTCATCCGAGTTGAGTCCTGCGATTGCGGACGAGATGAGAGTAGCTGCGTCTCCGGATGAAAGCGCATCGGCATCAACTTCCGTCACATCTTCCATTATCACGCCATCGACCACCCATAGAGGCTTGGAACTTCCGTAGATTGAGGTCGCACCGCGGACGCGTATCTTGGGCGCTGTACCGAAAGTACCTGACACGTTCTGTACGCTGACACCGGCGGCGCGGCCTTCGAGAGACCTTGATATGTCCGCCATACCGTCAATCTTTGATTCTGCCGCATTCACTTTTGCGACCGAACCTGTGAAAAGGCGCTTGTCGGTGACCATCATTCCTGTTACGACAACCTCGTCCAGCACATTGTTGTCCGGGAACATGCTGACATTGATGACTGCCTGTCCCTTTACCGGCACCTCGCTGTCCGCATAGCCGAGAAAGCTGAAAATCAGGACTGCGTCCTTGTCAACTTTGATGCTGTAGTTTCCGTCGGCATCTGTCATCGCGCCGACCATGGTCCCTTTGACCTGGATTGATGCGAATGGTACGGGTTCACCGTTTCCGGCGTCGGAAACGACACCTTTCACCGTCAGAGTCTGGCCGTATGCCAGAGAAGACGCCAATAGCATCAGCACCGTGAAAAAAAGTGTGATTTTTTTCATAAGCAAATTAGTTAAACATAAATATTGAGTTAATTTCAATCAACGCACTTTAAACGGGCGTTTAAAAGTGCTTGTATAACATTGATTATAAAATACTTTGTAAAATGCGCGTTTATGCTTACATCAGGGTCAGCACTGAAATGCAGACCTACTCGAACCAAAGACATGAGATTATGAAATACTGTGACAGTCACAGAGTTACCATTGATGAATGGGTGTCTGAGTCCGTGTCCGGGACAATCTCGTCCGAGAAGAGAATGCTCGGCAGATTGATGGACCGGATGGGACGCGGTGACCTCCTGATTTGCACTGAGTTGTCACGGCTCGGGCGTAATATGCTGATGGTCATGGGAATATTGAACACTTGCGCCTTGAAGGGAGTGGCGATTCATACCATAAAGGACAATTTTGACCTGTCAGACAACATAAATTCCAAGATAATAGCGTTTGCTTTCGCATTGGCAGCAGAGATTGAACGCAACCTGATTTCCCAGCGCACGAAAGAGGCCCTTGCAGTCAAAAGGCTGGAAGGAATAAAGCTCGGGAGGCCTCCGGGCAGTTCTGCAAAGAAACTTACATTTTGTAAGCAATACGATGATATCCGCATGATGAAAGAGGCCGGAAGACCACTTTCCGAGATAGCGAGAAAATATGGAATACACAGAAATACACTGAGAAAATACATTCTGGAAATCGAAAATACGCGTTGAAAGTTGCTTTTTTACTTTTTATGAAAATCATAACGTTTGATAAGAAAAAGTGCATCCGTGCTGAAAAATGTGTAACAATTTTAAACGTTTCTTTCATTTTTTGTCCCCATTTGGCAAAAAAAGTTTAATAGACACTATAATTCAGCCGTTTAACATGCTTGGAATTTCAAAAATTAATTTTCATCTTTGCAATTCGGGCTGATGTAAAAAACGCCCGTTTAAAAGTGCGGATGTGCGGTGGTTTCATGTAGGTAGGGAAGAGGCTTTCCCAAGCATCCACAAAGGACTGCCTGCCGATGAGATGAAGAATACGAAATTATCAATATTTATGTTTAACTAAATTATGTGCTTATGAAAAAAGTTAAAATCTTTTTCACAGCGTTACTGGTCCTTGTGACTTCTGCGGCATTTGCCCAGAACATCACCGTAACAGGAACAGTTAAGGACTCTTCCACAGGAGATGCTATTCCGGCAGCGAGTGTCCTTGTGAAAAGCAGCAAGACTGCAAACGGTGTCGCTACAGATGTGGATGGAAATTTTTCCATTACGGTTCCGGCAAACTCCGTTCTCGTCTTCTCTTCAATCGGATATGAGACAAAGGAAGAGGCTGTAAGCGGAAAGAAAAATATGGTTATCTTTCTTGACGTTGACTCACAGTTCCTTGAGGGGGCGGTAAAAGTCGGCTATGGCTCAGCAAAAAAAATCGGCAATCAGGTGGGTGCCGTAGCAACTGTCAAGTCTGACATTGTGAAAAATTCTGCTTCACAATCCGCGCTTGACCTTCTTCAGGGACAGGTAGCAGGTATGCAGGTTCTCAGTTCGGGAGGTGTGGCCGGAGATAACTCGATATCAATGAAAATACATGGTGTCGGTTCGCTTTCCAGCAGCAGTGAGCCTTTGTTCATCATTGACGGTGTGCAGTCAAGCAGCACAATGGTCATGAACCTGAACCCGAACGATATTCAATCGATTACGGTTTTGAAGGATGCGTCTTCGACATCAATCTATGGCTCTCTTGGTGCGAACGGTGTCGTATATGTTACTACCAAGGGTGGAAAATTCGATGAGAAGGCAAGCATTACTGTTCACAGCCAGTGGGGACTGTCAACTCTTGCAAATCGTCAGTTTTACGAGAACATGATGAGCGGTGACGAGTTGAAGACGTTCTGGATGCGTTCTGGTATTATGTCTCCGGCTGCGATTGAGCAGACTTATACGTCAAAAGGATATACTGCCAATACCAAATGGCATCATTATTTCCAGAATATGGCTGGCCTTCAGAGTCAGAATGACGTGACAATAGAAGGCGGAAGCGAAAAGGTGGCTTACATGTTCAGTGTTTCCCAGTTCCATCAGGATGGTACGACAATAGGAAACTACTATGACCGCTATACTCTCCGTTCCAACATACAGGCGCGTCCTGTGAATTGGCTTAAAGCAGGTGTGAATCTTACCGGATATATCACTGAAGACAGGGAAAATGGCAACTGGGGCAACTCAAGCGGTACGGATGACGTATATATTTCAGGTGGAGCATCATATATGATTAACCCTCTGTTTCCGGCAATTGACCCGGTTACTGGGAAAGAGTATCCTGAGACTTACCCTAACGGACTTACCAATCCAAGATATTACATGTCTAAGATGCAAGATAATTACAATAGATATGGTGTCAATGGTTCGGTATTTCTTGAAATAGAACCTTATAAGGGCCTTATATTGGCTTCCCGCGTAGGAACAGACTCTTATGTTGACAAGAGGGATTGTTTCTTGCTTCCTTCAGCTTCTTTTACGACTAATACTCAGAGATTGCTTGGCGATTATTTCACGACTAAGAATACAATCACGAACACTATCGAGTATAGTGCAACTGTAAAAAATGCGCATGACTTCTCAATTCTCCTCGGTCAGGAAGGAGTAGGTTACCTTTACAAGTCTCACGCAAGTTCGTCAGTGGGGCAGACGGATGACCGTCTCATGAATATTCAGGATGGTAAGGCTGACACAAGATATGTGTCTCAGGGCAAAACGGAATATGCGTTCCTTTCGTTTTTTGCACATGCTGATTATAGCTATAACGGCAAGTATTTCATAGATGGAACTTTCCGTTATGATGCTTCATCCCGTTTCGGCAAGAATAACAGGTGGGCACCTTTCTGGGCAGTCGGAGCAATGTGGAAACTCAGCAATGAGGAATTCCTTAAGAATGCCAGCTCGGTAAATGACCTCTCGCTCAAACTCAGTTATGGTACTCAGGGTAATGCAAATATCGGTAATTACGAACATCTCGGAGAGATTGCTTCAAGCTCGTCAAAATATAATGGAGAATCATATCTCTACCTTGGCAAACCGAGCAATGAGAGTCTTACTTGGGAAAAGCAGAAGCTCTTCACAGCCACAGTGTCCGGACGTTTCTGGAACAGATTTGATGCGGAGGTGTCTTTCTACCACAGAATGACTACTGATATGCTTATGAGTGTACCTCAGCCTTATACTACTGGTTTCAGCAGCGTAAAGGCCAATGTAGGTGCAATGCAGAATACCGGTGTGGATATAACATTGGGCGTTGATATACTTAAAGGCAAAGACTACGGACTTAATTTCCATACAACATTCAATTTCAACTCAGAGCGTATTACGGAATTGTTTGATGGACGCAAGCGTTGGGAGATCGCCAATACTGGAGTGGCATACGTAGTCGGACATCCAGTAATGTATTATTTCCCGATTTATGCAGGAGTTGATCCAGAGGACGGTGCTCCTATGTGGTATCTTCCTGGAGATGACAAGGATGTCTGCACTAAAGATCCTGCAAGAACGACAAAGGTTTATAATGAAGAGGAACTGACACAGAATACAGGCATCAAAAGACATGAGCCTATAAACGGTGGTTTCGGTATTCGAGGATATTGGAAGGGCCTTTCGCTCAATGTTGATTTCTCATATTTCTGTGGCAAGTACCTCCTTAATAATGATGCGTTCTTTTATGCAAACCCGAATATGAATGCAGGAAAGAATCAGATAAAGACAGTGTCTGATTATTGGACTCCTACAAATACTAAGGCTCAGTTCCCAGACTGGTCAAAAGGATATAATATGGAATTTGACACTCACCTTCTTGAGAATGCTTCATTCCTGCGTCTGAAGAACATACAGCTTGGCTATGCTCTTCCTAAGAAGGCTCTTGGTTCTCAGAAAGTTGTGAAGGGTGTTCAGTTCACTGTTACTGGACGTAATGTATGGACGGTAACTAAATACTCGGGAATTGACCCTGAGGTTGACAGCAACTTGACACGTGGTCTTCCGGGAAATACTCTTCAGGTACTTGGCGGAATTGAAATCAAATTCTAATTTTTAAAAGGAAATGAAAATGAAACATATATTCAGCTCATTAATAATTGCAGCAGCGCTCGGAAGTGTTGTGTCATGCAATATGGATCTATATCCTGACACCACGCTGCCATATGATAAAGATGTTCCGATGATACAGACACCGGAGGATATAACAAGTTACCATAGAGGCATATATTCTAATTTTCGCGCGTGCCAAGCCGGAACATACAAAATTGCTGATGATGTGATGTTTGATGGATTCAATGCCGCACAGGGATTTGGCAACAGATATGGCGGTATCCATCGTCTTGATGCGTCTTTCACTTCAGGTGATGACTACGTGACATCATTCTGGAGCAACATGTATGCAGCCATCAAGAACTACAATATCATAATTGAACAGATTCCGATAGCAACTGTTGATGCAGAGACATACAAAGATAAGCTTGAGACAATGATGGCTGATGCCAAGGTTGCACGTGCATGGACTTATCTCCAGTTGGCACGCAAATTCGGTAAGGCATACAATGCAGCTACTGCCGGGACGGACCTTTGTGTTCCTCTTGTAACAGTATATGACCAGAATGCCCGTCCTGCAAGAGCTTCAGTTCAGGCTGTGTATAATCAAATCAAGCAGGATTTGGATGACGCATATGAGGTGCTCCAAAATGTTGCAGGACAGAAGTCTTCGCAGACATTTACGGCTGATGCCGTGAATTGCATATATGCCAATTATTACCTTGATGTTAAAAATTATGATGAGGCATATTCCTATGCTGACAAGGTGATATCAAACACGCAGTATGCCCTCTGCGGGACAGAAGATGAGTTCAAGTCTGAGTTCTTTGAGGATGCGGGCAAGGAAGCCATAATGCTTTTGCCGGCTTCACTGACTGAGCTAACAGGTGGATATGGTGAGTATATCAATTATGGCAGTGACGCCAATTCTCCTACAGGATATGCTTTCAATTCGGGTTTCCTTCCGTCAAAAGTTCTTGTTGATTCATATGAGTCTGCAGATTTGCGTCGCAGAAACTGGTTTGACAATACATCAAAAATACCTTACGGCAGCAACGGTTCGTACTATCAGAACAAGTTCTATGTATTCGTGAAATTCAAGGGTAATACAGCTCTCAATTCAAGCGGTATAATAGACGGCCATATAGCGCCTAAGCCGTTCTCTCTCCCGGAGATGTATCTTGTCGCTGCTGAAGCTGCTTTTCTTGGAAATCATAAGGTAAATGCGCTTGCAAAACTTACTAAACTTCAGACAATGCGTGGTGCTACGCCTGTCAGCACAATAACTCTTGAGGCTATCCAGAAAGAGTGGTTCAAGGAGACTGTCGGTGAAGGCCTACGCCTGGAGTGTCTCAAGCGTTGGGGCATAGGTTGCGGTGTAAGGACTGGACAGGCCGGAGCTTTGGAGAGCAACGTACTCATGGAGACAGCAGGATATACAGACCGCTCGCTTGCGGCCGGAGACTATCATTTGTGCTGGCCTATTCCTTCATATGAAATAAAGGTTAATTCGAACCTGGTACAGAATGAAGGTTACTCAGCTGTTGATGCTGACTGAAAAATATTTTCATAACACTCAAAAGAATAGTTACATGAAAAATACAGTTAAATTTCTTGCTCTCGCAGGCTTGTCTATTTCATTGGCGGCTTGCAACAAGGCAAAGTTCGTTGACGAAGACTTTGTAAGTTTCGGAACCAACAGGGTTAGTGTCACGGAGGATGTCGGAATCCTTACAATTCCGGTAGCACTTTATGGGGCTGATGAGTGCGTCGTAACTTACGTTGTTACAGATGAGACTGCGAAGGCAGGAGTCAACTACGAGGTCGTGGACCGCAATGGCAAACCGAATAAATCAGGTGTGCTGAACATCAGCAATTCGGACAAGGCTGTAAATGATTCGATAAGGATCAGGATTACTGACCTCACAGGAACTGACACAGGCAACCTGACATTCAGCATTGCCCTTAAAGAAACCTCTGAAGACGGTATCATGGTAGGTTCATTCAATACATGCAAATGTACGATTGTGGATAATGACGGTGGACTTACAAAACTTTTGGGAAGCTATACCGGAAAAGGGACAGATACTGACGGCAAGGCTGTTGAGTTCTCATTTGATCTTGAGGAATACAATCCTGCTGCTGACCCGGGGACAAAGTATCCTAAGGCGAACTGCATGCTCACTAACGGAAATATGCTGTTCACAGCTCTCGGAAATAATATGAGTTTTGCTAATCCTCTCTATGCGTACTTTGATTCTAATATGGCACAACTCCATGTATATGGACTCCAGCCGTTCAACCGATATAATTTTGGTGATCCTGTGGGAGTATGTTATGTGGCATGGGGCAATAATGCAACATCGATGGCGCAGCTCCTTAGCAAAGAAGACATTATCATAAATGCTGGTGATGGCTCTCTGGATTTGGCCGAGGATATGAAATTGTGGCTGCTTGACGAGACAGGAACTCCGAATGGCTATACTGCCGGTGACTTGAAGGCCGGGTACAAATGGACAAAATAATAATGATTGACATCTGCTTTTGATGAAAAGATATTTAATCATATTATTATCTGTAGCGGCAGTCATCTCCTCATGCGTGAAGGAGGTGACTGCTGTTGCCGATAAGAAGCAAGAGGATAAAACCCTGACAGCAGATCCGTGCCTTATACCTGGTGAAATCATTGTAGAGTTCACGGAGGAGTTTACATTACAGGTAGAGAAAGATTTTGCTGAGGGGCATTTTCTTCAGACTCGTGCCGGAGGTGTCGGAGAGGTGTTTGCCGCCCTTGGGGTGACTTCCGTCGAGAGGCTATATGATGACGGAGGCGAATGGGAGGAAAGGCATCGTGCCGCGGGACTTCACAGATGGTACCGTATCAGGTATGATGATTCTTTGCCTTCCACTAAGGCTGGGGCAGATTTGTCTGCTATATCAGGTGTGGTTTATGTTGAACCTGTCCGTAGAATCAAATCTACGGCAACATTCAATGACCCGCAGTTCTCTTCCCAGTGGCATTACTATAATGACGGCTCAAAAACCGGCATGCAGGCTGGCTCAGATATAAATGTTGTACCTGTATGGGAAAAATATACAGCAGGTTCTCCGAATGTAATAGTTTCGATTGTTGATGGAGGTATTCAGCTTGATCATCCGGATCTTGTTGCCTCAACCATACCGGCAGGGCCAAACGGAAGTAAAAGCTTTGTTCAAGGTTTCACCGGTTACACCATTTATCCTCATGATCATGGTACACATGTCGCAGGAACAGTCGGCGCTACAAACAATAACGGAGTAGGTGTATGTGGCGTGGCTGGCGGTTCAGACGGGAAGGGTGGTGTGAAACTGATGTCATGTGCCATTTTCAAAGCTAATCCTGATGACCCGTCTCGTGACTTGGGCGGAGATTCATGGAATGCCATGGTTTGGGGGGCAGATCATGGTGCTGTTATTTCGCAGAACAGCTGGGGGTATGATTATAAGACTCCTGAGGAAGCCAAGAACGGTTCTGTCGGAAGCATGAAGTCTGCCATCGACTATTTCATCAAATATGCCGGTTGTGATAAAGACGGAAACCAGCTTCCGGACAGTCCGATGAAAGGTGGAGTTGTAATCTTTGCTGCCGGCAATGATGCGTGGCCTGACGGTTGGCCAGCCAAATATGAGCCTTGTGTAGCCGTAGGGTCTTTTGGAGCAGACTATGCGCGTGCATATTATTCTAATTATGGTGATTGGGTTGATATCTGTGCTCCAGGCGGTGATGCCTACAAAGGGTATGAAGTGCTCAGCACCGTTACCGGAAGCCGATATGGCAAGATGCAGGGAACTTCTATGGCTTGTCCTCATGTCAGCGGAGTTGCCGCCCTGATTGTTTCGTATTTCGGTGGGCAGGGATTTACAAATGAAATGCTTCTGGAGCGTCTTATAAGTGGAGCAGACAATACGACAAAGCTTGCTTCTGCCAAGATTGGCCCGAAGCTGGATGCATTCGGTTCATTCAATTATGGTGGAACGGTAGCACCGGATCCTGTCGAGACCTTTGGCGTGAGAGCACAGGCAAATTCTCTTGTCTTTGATTGGAAACTTACAGGAGATGACGATGCTACTGACGGGAGGTGTTACAGCTATTATCTGCTTGCATCAAAGAAGCGGAGCGACTTTGATGACTTCAGGCCATCTGCTGTTCCTGCAGGCATGTCAGCATATAAGTATATTGTTGGGAATGACTTGGCTGTAGGTGATGGTATATCTGCTGTGCTGTCAAATCTTGATTTTGATTCCGGATATTATGCAGCCATAGTAGGATGTGACTATAGCATGAACCTCTCGGCCATGTCTGAAGTCAAGTCCGTGAACACATTGTCGAATAATGCTCCTGTCATTGAAACCTCTTATACAGGGGATTATAAGGTTCATTCACATGAGACTCTTGTGATAAACTATAATATTTATGATCCGGACGGACATGATATAGAGGTTTCATATCGCAAGGGAAGTGATGCGGACAGTTTTTCAGGTACTACGGAAGGTGGTTATAAACTTACGATTGTCGGCAATGCTGTTCCGGCAGGACATTATTCTGCAATTCTTTCGGTATCCGATATCATATCGCAAAGTGGCTATTCTAAGACTACGGCAAAGACTGTTTCATATGAAGTCCTTCCTAATCATGCTCCACAGGTTATCAAGCCTCTTCCTGGTGTGCTGATGTCACGCCGTGGAGAAGTTGTGGAAATTGACATGTCTGAATACATTTTGGATGAGGATGGGGAAGTGCTTGAATATACTGTCACTCATACTAATTCAAAGATTGGCAACATTAATCCGTCTGGCAATATCCTTACATTGACATCTCTGAATTTCGGGATTGACGAGGTGACGATTTTGGCCACTGATTGCCGTGGTGAAACATGCAGTATGGATTTCAAACTTGTTGTACGTGAACCGTCTGCTGAAGCGGATGTCTATCCGTCTGTGGTCAGAGACTATCTCACCATATCAGCTGGTGCGGAGACCGAGACCTGGATACGTGTGTATTCTTCATCTGGGCAGCTTGTGTTTGAGGATACCTGTCTCGTGGGGGCTTTTACGCCTGCTAAGGTTGACATGAGAGATTTTGCGCCAGGGACTTACTATGTAAAAATTACCATAAACGGCATAACTACTGAACGTACTATTGTAAAGTACTGATATTATTAACAACATTTAAAACAAAAACGAAATGAAACTTCATTATTTTTCCGTAATGCTTGTTGCAGCTATGGCAGCCATAGCTTGCCAGCCTCAGGATAATTTCGAGCCGAAGCTTGAAGTCAATGAAATCACCCTGACGGGGGGGGCCGTTTCTGTTGAGGCCGTGGGCACAAGTTTGTCGTTCTCGGTAAACAGCAATGTTTCCTATACAATTTCTTCTGATAAGGACTGGGTGGAAATTACTCCACCATCTGTTGAGAATAATGATAAGAAGGATCTTAAGAAGACCATAACGGTAAAGATTAACCCGAATACTGCAGAAGAAGCACGTTCAGCTAAAGTGAAAATCGCCCCTGACGGAAATTCCGCTCTTGATTATACGTTTACAATTAATCAGGCGGCTGCAAAGCATGACAAATCTCTTGAGGTACTTACGACAGGACTTGAGGCTGTAACAGAAATCAACGCTGAGGCAGCAGCCGTTTCGGCTCCTATTATGGTTGTATCTACCGTGTCATGGACAGCTGCATCCAACGTATCTTGGATTACAATAGATCCGTCATCAGTAACTGTTGAGAACTATGAGGAGACGCCGACAGCAGTCAAAATCAACATCGCAGCTAATCCTGGTACAGAGCCTCGCGATGGCACTGTAACTTTCGTTGGCGAAGGAGTTGACCCTGTTACGCTTAGCGTGAGTCAGGATGCAAGGATTGTTTATACGTTTGATGTTAATGTAACTGATATTACAACGTCATCTGCTACCATTGCCTGCACTCCTTCAGACCAGAATGTGCATTATTTGATTTCTTGTGAATCACCGAGATATGTGAATCAGTTTGCCTCAGGTGAGGAGCTTGCTGCTGCTGATATCGAGTATTTCCGCAATAGGTATGGTTCAATTTATGAAGAGCTCGGTTTTACTTCTTTTGAAGATTTGTTCTTGAGAGGCCTTTGCGTGACAGGAAGTAAGGCTGCTTCATTCGATCAATTGGATTCATCAACAGATTATATTGCATATGTCTTTGCAGTAGATTCTGAACTGAATGTTATTTCTGATGTTTTCAAAAAAGCCTTCAGGACTGAAGAGGAAGTAGCGAGTGAGGAATACAAGAAATGGCTCGGAAACTATACTCTTGCTACAAAATCATTGAAGACAGCAGCAGATACTACCTACAATGTGTCATTGTCTTTTGGTATTGGTGATGAGGTAATTCGTCTTAATGGACTTGGTGTTGACGGAATGCCTCTCCATTGGAATTCCGAAGACAACACTTGTACAATCAAGTTTGGTAATTATGCTTCCAACGATCGTTATAACTTCTATTCGTCTGGCATTACCAATTATAATTATGTTTGTAATGGTGATCCTGAAACGGGTGTGATTTGCACTTTGACGAAGGATGCTAATAATGTAATCAGCATTAATAGTGCCGTGTATAATGTCGAAGACATGCCTAATGTTTATGCTGTATATTGGGGAACATTAGGAACTGACAAGACAGGAGAGAATTGGTACACTTTTAATGATGTCAAATATGTTGTAAATCCTTCTACAATGTCTCCTGCCGCTTCATCATCAAGCAAGAGCTTGCGTCATCCTTTAAAGAAAGGATTGTTTACTGGCCTTACTGCAAAAATGCATCCTATGTCTGTTGCAAATTGCGTAGAGCTTCGCTAATTGATTGTCATTAATGAAACATCTCTCAATAATACTTGTTTCACTGCTGATAGCGGCTTCATCATCAGCCCAGAGCTTGTCCGCACTCCCTTGGATGCGGACAAGCCGTGGCGCTGCTGATATGGCGATGGCTGGTTCTGCTTTCATGTCTGACAATAATATGGCCTGGGCGGCGTACGGCAATGCGGCAATGATACCATTCAGTTCTGAAAACATGTCAGTTGAGGCCGGCTATTTGTTGTATAATCCGGCAAAGACAAATTATGTTAATGCTGGTTTTGCATACAACATCAAAAGCCGTTTTGGAGTCACTGCCGGTCTTTCTTATGGTTTCGATCCGTCATTTGACATGTATAATGAAAATGGTAAGATTACCGGTAGTTTTGCACCAGGAAAACTTATGGTTGGTGCAGGTGCCTCATGGCGTTTTGTAGATTTCATGTCAGCAGGAGTCAATTTGCGATATGCAATGCAGACTTTGATGAAAGGTCAGTCCTCATCAGTATTTGCCGCAGATATAGTCCTTATGGGCAGGTTCGGTGACTTTTTCGTTTCTGCCGGTGCAATGAATCTCGGCACTCCGGTAAAGGCTTCTGATGGTAAAAAGTATTCTATAGCATCTTCGGCAAAGCTCTCTGCCATGTATGACACTGTATTTGCAACACAGCATGGACTGCAGATTAATCTTGATGCAGATTACTATTTTTCTAATTCATTTTCTGCAGCTGCAGGAGCACAATACGGATGGAATGATATGGTGTTTGTCCGTGCCGGTTACCGCTACTCTGCCAAGACTTGTATAATCCCGTCTTTTGCTTCAGTGGGAATTGGTGCGAAATTCAAGGGCATTCGTCTTGATTTTGCATATCTGATGGCTAATGATGCGCTTAAGAATACTATAAATGTAGGTTTGGGCTATTCTTTTTAGTCGAATAACTGACAAAACTTTTGAAAAGGGGCTGACTAAAAAGTCAATATGACAGATTAGTCAGCCTCTTTTATGTACAT
>OFFI01000069.1_pt1 | contig 80326 bp, 59 predicted proteins | sample 1521351 | NCBI WGS metagenome assembly OFFI01 (sample SAMEA3504119, study PRJEB24116) | mouse gut metagenome | biome: mouse gut; feature: mouse-associated habitat; material: faeces | place: Denmark | collected 2011
TTATCGTCAGTAAGTGTAACTTCCTTTGTAAATATTTTGAATAGGATCAATTTTGGTAAATTGCTGTTTACTTCTTCTGATTTCATTCTGCTGTTATCGTTGGGCAAATATTCCCTCCGTTTTGCGCTCTTCCTCTTTTCATTTTGCTACTTGGAAAAGACAAGTCTACCATGGCACCACATTCACATTCTACAATTCCTAGTATCTATCCGGCTAACTACTGTAGGCTACGGGTTGGAAAGATATACGCAAGATCCGTAAGAACTTATACCTGCTGCAATAGTACGGGTAATACGTACGCTAAATTCTCCCGAACTGCTAGTGCCAAAATACATTGGCACTCCGCTTAATGTTACCGAAAGCATGGTAACATATGAACTTGAAGGCCGATATCCTTCTGGGATAGTTCCTATGCTCATTGTTTTACTTGTTTCAGTGTTCAAGATTTCGCGGATAATGCGTCCAAACATGACTAATACTACAGGGCCAATTTTTCGGAAGATGATTCTGTCAAATATGTCTGTAGGTGTATAAGTAACAGCTTTACCTTTTAACAAACGGTTGTTTAACTCAGATAAATTGCTGTTTATCTCACTAATTTCGTTTTGTAAATCCTGTATTTGTGAATTTTTTTGCTGTATGATGCTAAATAAAAATGCGCTGCTTGGAACCTTATTTGATCTGTTTTCGTTGCTTTGCGATATATTGGAATTAAGGAAGAAGATACGGTTGGCTTCCGACTTGTTATAATAATCAGTCAAATCAATGTATGTATTTCCTAAAAATTCCCATCCGTTTGTATCGCCTGTTAAATTGATGTACTCATTATAATGGTCGTGAGTGGAAGCATCCGTCTTTGGCACCAGGTATATCGTGTTAGTGTTTATGCCGGATGTGGGCAAGGAAGCAACGATCTGTTTTTGGACGGTATTCTCAGCCTTATGCTCTGAGAGTTTCAAATCAGTATATTTTTTGGAATCCTGCAAATTTTTTTCATGAAGCAGGGCTGCCTCCGATTTTCCATAATACTGCGTATCGTGGGAATGGGAATCATCGGCGACGGAAGCGGTTCCGTCGGAAGAAACTCGGATGGAATCGCTTGGTTTGATGATTCCCGGGGCATTGTCGTCAGCGATTCCATAAGTCGTGTCGGTGAAGACGGCATGGGATGGGACGGATTTCCCAATGGTAAACCCGCTGTCCCTGACGGTATATCCGTTGCCGTCAAAGACGGGTATTCCGCCTGTAGTAACGGTGCCGGGGATGCCGTAGATTTGCTGCCGGTTTACGACTTTATCCAGTCCTATCTGCTGTTTGGTGACTTCATGGGGATTGTTCCTGCGTTCCGTATGCGCCTGTAAATTTTCATTGGTGGCAAAGTTACGGTCGGCATCCTGCAATCTTTTGATATTGCTGTCGATAATGTCCATATTGGCGTTCGGCACTTTGATATCATACTTTTCCTCGTTTGTGGGTTTCCCCAATTTTAGATTTGTCGTTACGTTAATAAGGATCACCTCCTATGAGTTCGGTCAGTTTATGATGGGTATATTGGCTTAAGGTACCATGTTTATAGTTGGAGAGAGCGCGGTGGGTTCCCATTTCCCTGATGATGTCATCGTATAAGGGATAAAATTTCATTAAAGACAGTGTGGAGGTTCCAGAGCTAAAATCATGGGAAACGGATTTAATTATATATTGTTTCGGCGCGCTGGAACAGGAAGTTTGGTACAATACTTTCATGTTCACATCATAAAAAGGAACAAGATTTGTAGTTAAAGTAATGCTGTCCGTGAGCCTGGAATTTTTCCAGTTTTCCCATTTGGCGCGGGAGAGCGCCAGGGAATCGGAAGTAATACGGTCGTAATCGCCGCCTGTTTTTATATCAGGTATTTCTCCGAGTTTTTGTACGGTAAATGGGGAATTGGGGATGATTTCCAGTTCCACGGATTCACAGTTGTATTTTTTCTGGAAATATTTTTTGGAGTAACGGGGGCATATGGTTCCATCTTGGAACGTGTAATCGCTGCCGACAGTGCCATCCGTGAGAACGTTCATTCCATGCGCCTGCCAATGGCCGAGGAGATAAGCATTGTATGTGGTTTGGCCTTCGGTTCGTTTGCTTTTTATTTTGAAAACAAAGACAGCATCTTTTTCCAGGGCAAGGCGCGCGACAGGAGACTCCGTATTTTCGTCCAGAATAGGAATGGCCCCTAAATGATTGATATCCAGTTTGGGATTGGCGGCGTTTGCGGAAGGTATTTTTACAGCAACCGTATCGCCGTTATAGTAGGCCTCGTCGTATCCGTCGATGGAACAGTGGTATATATTACTCTGATAGCTGCATTGTTCGGTATAGAAATCCGCTTCGATGACTTTTCCCCATACCTCGCATATATTTCTGACGGCCGTCATATCTATGCTGGTGTTTTCCGAGATATAGATCCTTTGAAGGAATTCGTTGCTGAAAATAATATCGTCTTTGTAACAGCTTGGGATCATACGGCATGTGAATACATTGTATTTATCAAAAAACATTTCATAATGGGGGTAAAGGTCGCGGAGTGTTTCCAGTATGGATAAAACGGTGCATCCGCTGGAGAACTCCAGGTCGTAGGGGATGGCGTTCCATAGGGGGTTCTGAACCCTGTAGTTTTTCCAGTCCTCGTTATTTTGGGGCAGCGCCTTATATTCGCCCATATCATCGACCATATAGCGGTCGATTCCTCCTGATTGTTTTAGAACGGAGATCACCGCCTCGCGTATAATATTGTGTTTGATGATTTCGCCGGTTTGCGCATTTTCCTCGTATGCGGGAATACGAGTGGTGAATGCGCCGATCTGTCCGTTTTTTGTTCCGTCCAATTTGGACATATAGTCACTGCATGTAATGGTCAGCTGATTTGTAGCTGCATCGTAGGAGCCGGAAGAACTGGTATATACATAGTGGCCGAGCGGATAATAAGTATATGTTCCGGTTCTTATGTCCATGACGCCCGCATATATGCGAAGTTCTTTGTTTAACCAGACAAGCCCTTCCTCCGTAATTTTTGTATTGTTGTTGTCATGGAGGGTCGGGATCAGAGAGGCAGAAAAGGTTCTTCGGATGGAAGAAGCGCTGTCGATGGAGGCAGTTCCTCCGATGACAACGCCTTTCAATGTGTCGAGTATTGTTTTTCCATCATCTTTTAAAACTTCGATTTTTAATAAAAAGTGCAATGGTTTTTGCAACATTAGTTTAAGGTCTTTTGCTGTAATCATTCGTTCCACCATTCCTCTTCCACATCGGACAGATTTGTATTGTATAAGTCGCGCTCGGATTCATAATTTCCGATTTCGGTCCATTCAAAAGAGATATCCCGGTTATTGTATGTGCCGTTGGCGGTGTCCGTGGGATCGCCCGTTACGGCGGCCAGCCATATCCTTCCGTCGAAATGCTTTAATAATTTCGGCATTCCGTCGGCGAGGAAATCCATGATTTTTCGCTGATAGGGAACGCGGAGAGCGTCTGCAACGGAAAAGTCGCAATGCTCCTCGTCCAGTTCGATGAATTTACCCTTACAATTCCCTTTGTCGTAATTGGCAAGGGTATTTCTGATATAGGAAGGGTATTTGTTATGGATAGTTTCATTGACAGAAGAAGGGACTCTTCTCGTCGTATCGCAGAAACCGTCAGAGGACGGCGTACCAATGATGCAGTTTTTTTCCACGAGGAAAATATCATGAAATTGCGAATCGACAAAAACAGTGTGATACAGCCCTTCCGTGCCATGTAAGACAGGGACTATGGCATATTCATATTCCACATGGGAAGCGTTGGTATAATCGTTTCCCTTGATGCCGTCTGAAAAATCTTCGAGCGCGCGGATTTCTTTTACGGCGATGGTGATCCATTGGAATTTGGACGTGTCCCTTCTTTTTACGATCAAATGGGACACGGAATCTAAATTCCAGTCTACGTTACCGGCATTGGTGGAGTTGTTAAAATCAGCGTGGAAAATGGTATCAAAGTCCCATTCCCGAGGACAATCCATGGATGGTTCCGAATTTGTTTCTTTTGTAATGTAGAGGCAGTCATAAAGGCCATTGCTGAGTTTTATATAGGTGAGGTTGTTCAGGTGGGTCGGAGTCAATGGGATCGTATCCTTAGTTGCTCCAAGGATGTTGTTGAGAAAAAACATGTTGTCACCTCCTTAAATCCATAGATCATCTGTTTCCGTTTCGTCGGGTTCGCTGTCGGAAGCATGTATATTCATTCCTTCGCGGTTCACGGAGTAGGTAAATAAATTGGGCGCATCGATCCAGGAATCATATACTTCCAGTCCGCTGCCAGGCATTTGCTGCCCGTACCAGATGTTGTTTTCTTCCGTGAAATCGGGATCCACTAAAATCTCCAGCTGGTAAATATCATGGACGCGCCTGATCCAGACACAGACCATATCCGTAGATTGAAAGGCGAGAGCGTCCGAATAGAGGATATAGTTATTCAGGTGGTTGGGAACGGTGAGTTTGAAACGGGTTGTGCCATCTTCGTACAAAAAGGATTCTACTACAAGGGAATATTGCGTATTGCGCAGTTTCAGGATCGTAGCGGTCTGGTTCAGATACATGCCCCGTAATTTTAGCGTGAAATCATCTTCTATGACAAATCCCTCGTCATAATAGATTCCTTCTTCGTCATTTCGAAGGTCTATCATTCCGTTTTCGAAGCGGAAGGTTTTGCTGCCGTTATATTGTATAATTTTTATGTTGGTATGGTATTTGATATATCCGTGCAACGGATCATTTTCGGCATAGATGATGCCGTAAGTGGACGGCATTTTATAATCGGTATAGACTTCAATATAGCCGGTATCGATTTCCATGCCGTTTACGGTAATGCCATGGCATTTGAAGTAGTAAACGGTATGGTTGTCCAGTCCTTTGTAAGTATAGTTGATCTGGTCGCTGTTATATAAAGTGTCGCTTTCTTTGAGCAATGTTTTCGTTCCGTCATAAAGGGAAAAGCGGAAGGACTGAATATCTTCATAATCTTCCTGTAGATAATATATCTGTGCCTTATAAGATGCAGTATGGATCGTCTGTCCGTTTTCTAAACCGTAGAAATAGAAGAGGGGGGTCTTAAAAGTCTGAAAGTATCGTTTGTCAGACAGGCCGCTCTCCAAATGATCCACATCGAACGTCTGAGATTGTGCGATCCATTGCTTCCCGTTTTTAAGTGTTCCGGCAGGAATTGTGTGGGAATGGGTAAACGTAGTGATTGTTTTATCGTAGATCTTTTCCATAGAATCGGCATTATAAATGATCAGCCGGTTTGCGTATGACTGGCTTCCATTCCATGTAAATCCGATTTCCTTATCCATTTCAGCATCAAAAGGAGTTATTTTATTTACTATCGGTTTTGCCATATTCGTTCACCTCCCTTCGGTTCGTTTATTATTCAATTTTATTTCAATCCGCATATGTGCATATCCTCCAGTCTGCCGCAAGGAACCTTTACCCATACGTACTGCCCGGTTTTTAAGGCGGCATTGGGAAGGGAGCATTTTACTTTCCGTTCCGCGCCCGCATCATCCATAATAGTGTAGGTGGAATCTTTGTTTATGCTTTTGACGGCCGATGCAAAAGTCCTGTCGTATTTATGTCCATGGTTTTTAACTATGGCGGCGATCTGCCTTGCCAGCATATTTGCCGCTTTTATGTCTTCATTTAAGACTTCGTTCATAAGATCGGTTCTCCTTTTTTGAAACGGGATAGCGGCAATGCGCCATCCCGTTTCTTGATTCATCAGTAGTTATACTTTTTTTGTCTCCTGCAAAAGCATGTTTGGGAATCTGAGCAACAGTTCCCTGGATAAACTGTGGGCATCTTGTACTTCATGAAGGTGTATGTCGCCTATGGTTATCATGTTCTGGTGCATGGTTTTATTATTGCTGATTGTTTCTATCACCCGGTCCATGGACTCAGTCGCTCTGAACATGGCAGCAGCCGGATCAATAAATGCGCCTTTATTTTCTTTGAAATATGCTTCAAATTTCTGCTGTATCCGGTATAGTTCGTTATCGGGGGTAATTGGAAGTAAAACACGTCCATCCTTGGTTACAACTGTGTCTTCAACATGTGTATTGCCAAGTTCTTCCCCCTTATTGTTCATGATGCGTTTTGTCTGTTCTTCATTGAAAATGACAGTGCCTTTGGGCAAGCTGCCAAGCACCGGTTCCGTAGTAAGCTCCGCTGTTCCGTCAGGATATACGGTAAGTTCCGGCTGCCCGTATTCGGAACGCAAGGCATGCTTCTCGTCATGTGCCAGCCCTTTATATTTTCCCGTACCTTCTGCAAATGCATGGCCAACGGTGCCTTTCGCATTTGGGGAAACAAAGATGGGATTTCCGGATACTGTGTTCCCTGATCTGGAGCCGCCTGCTGCGGAAAGAGATGACTCTGCCGTTTTTGCAAGGGAATGCAATGCGCTTGCGGCAGCTTCGCATTTCGCCTGTATGATCTCCGCCATTTTTGTGACAAGATCAATGATTTTGTCGCATATGGTCTGGATGGAGTTGTCGCCGTCCGTTGCAAAGTCGTTGAATGCCTTTAACCACGGGTCTTCCAGCTTTGCGTCAACGGCATCCCCGCCAGTCTGCATAATGTCTATAATGCTTCCCGGCTTCCCGTCGGATGCGGAACCGCCGTCGGTGCTTCCGGCTTTCTGTTTCCCCCTGCCTTCCTTATCCTCACTGTCACCGCCTTCTACGCCGATGATTTCCGCAAGGCGTGTCCGCAGGTTCTCCCATGCAGGGATATATTTCTCGTTGATGACATCAATCTGCCCCGTAAAGTAACTATTCCCTGAATCCAATGCCGTCTTTAACTTGCCCATCTGCTCGTCAATGGATGACACTGCTTCTGAAATGGCAGATGCAAGCCCCAGAAAGCCGGTTCCCGCTGCTCCTTCCATCCCCTCCCCGCCAGGCATCGCGGCACCGTCCGTACTGGGCGCGGATGCGGAGCCGATGATGGAAGAGAAGTCGATGTTTTTGAATTCGCCGCATTTCGATGCGATTTCACCGAATGCTTGTGCAATGTCCATTAGTTTCTGTGCATAGCCTTCCTCACCGATTTCAGGGAATGTTATGTCATTTAACAATGCAATGAGTTCGCCGATCAGGGTTTTCAGGTTCCCAAGCTCCGTATTCAGAGGAGCTATGCTTTGGGACATATTGCGGACGCTTTCCTGTATGCTTCCTGCGGCGGCAGATGCTTCTCCCGCACTTGTGGAAAGAGTGCTTGCGGATTCGCCGATACCGCCAATGCTTTCTTCCAGCCCTTCCAGGGTCACATCCCCAAGTTCTTCCAACGCACCTTTTGTTGCATTAAGGTAGCTGATGGACTCCGTGCTGATGCCGGACAGTCGGGAGAGCTGCTCGAGTACGCCGTCATTTCCACGGCTCATGTCCGCCAGGATGCCGATATAGGCAGTCTTTAGTTTTTCAAATTCTTCCTGCGAGCCGCTTAACAGGGCGTCCATGTTGATGCCGAGTTCGGAAAGGCTTGCTTCCAGCTGTGCGTTTTCAAGAAGGTCTGTCAATGCCTCGAATTGGGACTTGTAATCCTCCAGTCCCTTTACCATGGCGTCGTAATGCTTTTCCGTCTGGGCGATCAGCTGGTCATAATATTGATTGACCTGTTCCGCCTCTTTGTCCAGCAGGTCGATCCGTTCCTGGAGGAGGTCCTTTTCTTCTTCCAGCCGGTCGATTTCTTTTTCGATTTTGGAGATGTCAATTTCCAGCTTTGCGTCTTCCACTTCCTGTTTGGCATCGCGGATGCCGGAAGTATCGGCTTCGTACACCATCTGGCCGTCTTTATAGACGAAGGAGGTTTTCTGGTTCTGCATGCGCTGGAGTTCATATTCCGCTTTCTGTAAATCGATGGCACGTTTACGTTCCCCGTTGGCGTCCTGCATGGCCTTGATTTCTTTTTCCCTGGCGTCTATCTGTGCCTCAATGCCCTCGATCTCGTGTTCATACTGTTCCTTTTGAGCCTCTATCGCTTCCAGGCGTGCATCGCGCTCCGCCTCCAGGGCGGATACGGCGGCATCCTTTTGGCTGTTGACTGCGTCTATGCGCTTGTCAATCTGCTTTGTAATATAGCTGAAAGCGGATTCGTAGAGGGATTTCATGCCTTCCAGGTATTGATGCTCGTATTTCTCGTATTCCTTCAGGTATTTTTTCTTCTGGTTGAAATATTTGACATAGAGCCGCCTTAGGGCATCCAGGTATTGTTTTTCGCTTATTTTTCCATTGGATTTCAGATCGTCAAGGTCTTTCAATTCTTTTTCGAATGCTTCCAGATAGGTATCTGCCGCTTCTTTTCCGGCGGTTCCGGCTGATTTTTTGCCGCCTGCACCCTTAAAATCAACTTTCGGTTCATAATTTATTTTACCTGCCGATTCCTTGATGAGTGTCCGCAGTTCTTCAGCCCTTGCTAATTTTGCATCTAATTGTCCTGGTGTCAGTGTGCCACTCGCTATCTGCTGGTATATCTGTTCCAATTCTGTAAGATGTTCAATCACTTCACCTGTATATCCAGCATTTTCAGCAAGTGTAAGTAAATTTGCAACCTCACCTGCCGTATTCAAATCCTGCAATCCGCATAATTCCTTCTGGAAGGTAAGTATTGCAATAGCATTTGACACATTTTCTGCGGACACCATTTCATTTGCAAAGGTATTGATTTGTTCGTCCGTAGCTTCTGCCAAGTCAAGCCCGGCTTTCTTCAATGCTTCCGTATTATTTGCAAGTGATTCAAATGCCACAAGTTCCTCATTTACAACACCCAGGTCTTCAAGAGCGGCTTTCAGTGTTTCAAAATCCTCCGCACCTGATAATCCTGCACTGGTAATGGAAGCAGCAAGGGAATCAAATGCGTCTTTTACATTTTGTTCTGTTGATTCGGAACTTCGTAATACCCTTACAAAATCCTCATAGGAAGAATAGTCGATATCTAATCCAAGTTCTGCCATATCATCCAGTTTGGATTTAATGGTGTCGCATGTTGATAGGATATCTATGGTGTTTAATGCGAATTTACCATCATCTGTGAAAATATCCTGGTATGCAGACTGTAACGAATCAAATGCTGGTTTGAGTTGTGTGTTGAGATGGTCAATTGTCTGGGAGATAGATAGTGGTGAAATACCAGTTTCGTTGCCTAAACCATCCTGACTATTTTTAACTTCTTCTAAAGCAGCACTGTAATTCTCAGCAGAGAGAGCAGCACCATCTAATTCTTCTTTCTGATGCTTTAATGCTTCATCAAAAGCGGTACTGTTTGCCATACTTGCTTCTTCATCTGTGAGAGTAGCAATCCAGTCATCAATTACAAGATTCTGTGTGCCATTTGATAATCTGTTTCGTAAATCAAGTTTGACATTTGAACTGATTAACCCAAGCTGTTCTAGCTCTTTGATTAACTGTTCAAGAGTCAGATTATATTCATCTGCAATAGAATTCAGTTGGGCATAAGCATCAATCTGTTCTTGTGTTGCAACATTTGACTGAAAATTTAATACTGAATTAGAAGAATCGAATTTTCCAATAGCATCTTTTACTTCATTTTCAAAATCATTTGCATCGTCATCTATAGCAGCCTTAAATTTAACTTCAAATTCCCAGCCACCAACGACTTCCTGCAAATCTGGATACATACTATTGAAATAATCAATAACACTTTGGTCACTAATTCCTTCTGTAGCACCTTGTACAATTTCAGCAAATGATTGTTTTGCTGTTTCTATTGCATCGTTATTACCAGATGCAAATGCTTCTTGATATTTCTTGTATGCATCGTTGATATCATTAAAAGATTTTTCATATGCATCGCTATCAAATATTTTGTCATATAATATGTGCTGATTATAAATTTCCTGATAGCTTTCAAGAGTCTTTTTGGTTTCATCAGCTTGACGTGACAAATCTGGTAAGAAAGAATCGTCTATTCCCATGTTTGTTGCAAGAGATTGTATGTTAAGTAACTGGTCATAGATGTCGTCTAAATCACCAGATAAAGTGAATACATCATCACGTTCTGTATGAGTTATTGATGCACCGAAGTTTTCTTTTAGTTTGTTAGAGAATTCTTCATATGTTCCTTCATCATCATATCTTGGAATGACACGGAAACTTACTTCTGTATTCTCCATTTCTTTGATCATACGATCAAAGTTATTTGAAGCTCCACTCCATAAGTTAGCCCATGAATCACCAACTCTCTCAGTCCATTTTTTATCAGAACCGTTTGTAAATTCGTTTACAGTTTCCTGCCATTTTTGTTTAGTAAGATCATCAAATGCTTCTGTGTTGCCATGAATAGCTGAAGTAACTAATTCTACAGCTTCAGCTTCACTGCCAAATTTCTCGATCATCTCATCTTGGATTGCAAGCAATTCTTTACGGGCATTATAAGTATCTTCATATGAAGAAGAGCTATCGTTGATTGTTTTGTATAAATCATTGATTTTTGATTTATAGACTTCAATATCCGACTTAGTAGAAGAGAACTGACTGCCTAAATCTTTCGCAGATTCTTTGAGTCTGTCTGATGCAGTTATACATGAGTGTATTGCGTAGATAACTTCTGATATTCCCCACATAGCAATCATATTACCAGCCATTGCAAGTGCCTGTAGTGCTACTTTACCTGCTTTGGCAGAAAGTGTCATACCTTCTACAGACGCTTTAAACCCTTCTGTAGTCATTTCTCCATTTTTACAGGTCTTAGCATAGTCAATGATTCTCTGGTCAACATTCTCCATTTGTTCAGCTAATGCTTCTGCACTGAGAGAGGAGCTGTTGAATTTCTTTTTAAACTCATCAAATTGTTTTAATGTTTCTGGTGTTAGGATATTGTTTAACTTTTTGCCACTGAATAAGGATGCTAAAGCACCGTTTTCGCCAAATAAACCATTTTTGGTTTTTACTTCGTTAAACTTATCAATCTTATTCTTAATATCATCTATTGTTTTTCCAAATATAGCAAGTTCTTCGTTTTTTGTTGTGAATATCATACTATTAAAATGTGTATGTTGTGGAGACATACTATGCGTTTGTGGAGAACGCAAATTTTTAAGCCATGTGGAGTGGCATTTTTGTTTTGTTTATGCTACAATTTAGAAAAGTAGAGGGTAATATCAAAAATGGATGAAGTAATGTATTGTGAAAAATGCGGTCATGTTGGGCATATAGTTTTTAGCAAAAAATGTAAAAATTGTGGTACAAAAATGAAGTTGTTACCAGAAAATTTGAAGTACAAATATCATATTTTTGTAGAAGATTGGGTACAAACTTCTGACGAAGAAGAATTATTACGTAAAGAAAATTTTGTAATGGGCGAATTGAAAGATAACCCATTATTTTCTACGGAAGATTATCAGAAACAAGTACAAAAAAAGATTCAGATTAATCAAAGATTAAATGATTATGAGAAGCGGAAATTACTTGAACAACAAGCCAAAAATCTTGCTCGAATGCAAAAAAAGAAAGATAAACAAAACTGCATTCCTAAGTGTCCTATCTGTGGTTCTACAAATATAAATAAAATCACCGTTGGCAGTAGAGCAGTTAAAACGGCTGTATTTGGTGTTGTAGGAGCTATTGATGATGCTGGAAAAACATGGAAGTGCGGTAACTGCGGGAGTAAATTTTAAATATTTTTTATCACATCCTTTCCAATAGAAGAGTGGCATTAGTAAAAGTCTATTTTAATATAGATCTCTCTTTTTTTTAATAATACTTGTAACAAATATGTGTTTCAGAGGAAGATGTTTTCCCAGACACTTTATTACATGAAAAATCATATTCACCCTTATAATTTTCATATGTAGAACCACTTTTTTGAAACACTTCAAATAAACCATGTAAAGTATCAACACAAATTATGTATTCTTCGTCATCACGTATATAATAGGGAACATTCTTATATTGGCGAGAAGAGTAAGGTAATTTATGATATCCGTTTCTTTCTGCAATAATTTTTGCATATTGTTTAAATAATGATTTATTTCCAATTTCTAATGTTGTACTTCCTATTTTGAAACAAAGTTCTTTATATGGAAAAATATTATTATATGTAAGTTTGTCAAACATATGTTACACCGACCGCAGATAATCTCTTAATACCTGACTCGGAGTTTTCCACCCCAGAGGACGCATAGGAAAGCTGTTGTAATCCCTTCGGTTGTATGCCTTAAGCTGCTTGGAAAAGTCTTCAAAGGAATAGAAGCGATGGGTGGCATAGAACCTCTCATTGTCCTTCCTGTGGCTGCGCTCCACCTTGGCGTATAGGGGCGGATTACCTTGTGCCGGATGCCATGCTGCTCCAAGCGCACCTGGAAAAGAGTGGGCTTATCCCTGTGGGTGGTAAAGCGGTTGGTAAATTCGGCGCCATTGTCTGTCTGGATGCATTCAATGGGGCAAGGGAAAGCTTTCACAAGGTGTTCCACAAATAGGGCGGAGGAATAGGTGCTGTGTTCCTCAAAGGCTTCCACAAAGCGCCACCTGGAATACTCATCTATGGCGGTATACTGGAAGAACTGTTTGCCGATCACCCGGCTGTTGACAAGGCAGGCGGAGGGGACGAATTTTACATCCACCTGGATACGCTGTCCGGGATGGTCCATCTGTTCATAGGGTTTGGGGACATACTTGGGGTTAGGGGGATGGAGAGCCATCATGCCCTGCTTTTTGAGGAAACGATACAAGCCGGGAATGGAACGGGAATAGCCGCGCTGCATGAGCTTGACCCAGAAAACGACAAGGCCGGCGTGGGGATTGCGTCTGCGCATATCGGAAATGAGCTTGATTTCTTCCGGGGTATGCTGGTTGGGATGGTGGTGTGGTCTTCTGGAGAGATCACGCAGGGACTCGATGGAACCGTTATAACGGCGTTTCCAGCGGTAGATATACTGCCTGTTCGTCTTGTACTTGACAGCGGCTTTTGTAACCCCATATTTGTCAGCGTATTTAATAAGTGATAGACGAAACCTCATATCCTGTGTTATAGTAGCCATGCGGAGATACCTTCTTTCTGGTTAGATTTTGGTTTGGCGATTAAAATATAACACAGAACAGGTATCTCTGTCTTTTAAATATTCAGTTGTAACACATGTATTGTAATCCTACACTTTTAATTTTTCGAAGATGTATTTTTGGACATAATCGCCCCATGCCTGAAACATGGGTTTTTCTTCCCGGTATTTTTTAAGGAAAATTTCCTGGCTGTCATTTTTCATTGATATACTTTCCCTTGATGGTAATAATGGTGTCTTCTTCAGTTTCTACGATTTTTATATTTTCCTTGAAAGCCTCGGAAGGGGCTGACAACCTTATATGGTTATCAAAGGACATGCAGCGGTCTTTCATGGATGTCACCAAAAGCCCGCAATGAGCCTGGATGGCGGATCGCGGGCGGTTGCGTCCGGTCACTGTTGTTTCCACGGAATATTTAGAAAATCCATTTCCCGAAACCGGCACGGAAATCCATGCACCGTCTGTCCCTTCCTGCCTTCGTCTGCCCTCCCCCGTGCTGTCTGCTCCTTCTCTGCCATGCCCCAGGCCTTCAAAATTGATTTCCGTGCTTACGAAAAATACAAGGGCAAAATGTAAAATATTTCTCCGTTTTTTCCACAAAGGCCAGGAGAAATCCCGGCATTATCCTGTTTTTTCCCGAATGTAACAGGTTGCTGATAAAAAACAGGAGAGCAGTCTCACTCTTTTGGTTGATACCCAGTCACGGGCAGGTTTTCCTTCCTGGTTTCGAGTACCTCTTACAAGCCTTGCGACTCAAAATCGTTTATACTCTGTGAACACTTCCATATCTGAAAGATCAGACTTAGGGGTTCCGCTGCTGATTGGTGGTTTTGTCCGATTCCACAAGGACATGCCACTTAGCGTTTCCGCTTATGGCCTGCCGCATATTTTTTTGCCATTGCTGGCATCCTTTCGGAGTGCATGTCACGCTCGCCGTTTCCAGCCACGTTGTAGCTATGCGGTACTATATATTCACTATAAGATAGCTTCCCAGCACTGGGGAACAGCAATCCCCAATTACGATTTATTTTCGCGGCAAAAATGCCGCGGGGCAAACACTGTGAGTTGACAAGGCTCACACATTCCTGCCTTTGCGCAGCATAATTTATGCAAATATAGCTTATGCATATAAATTATGTGCCGCTTAGGTATGAAGGGCATATTCAAAACAAAAATATTTTTGAAATCCGTACACTCATACGGCGTTTACCAGTGTTTTTCATGCCGGCCCATATGCCGGCTCCCATTCCGATGCTTCCGAGGGAACCGAGCCCGGAGGTGATTTTATCAATGACGGAAAGCAGACCGTTAAAACCGTCGATAACGGCGGTAACGGCGTCGGAATTGGCGATATTATGGATCACTTTAGTAAAAGTATTGCCAAGTCTGTTGATGGATCCTTCCCAATTATTGGCGGACTGCATGGCTTTTTCCATGGCGGAGCCGCCGCCATTCGCATAGTCTTCCAGCATCTTTTCATAAAGATCCCAGTTTTCAAGAAGGGCGTTTAGCTGTTTGCCATATTCCGCATCACCGGTTGCCCGGATCAGATCCGTTCTGCGGGAGTCGGATTCATCCAGAGCGGTATATGCCTTGGATAGATCTTCTAAGATCTGCATGGGATCGCGAAGGGAAGATGCTCCGTCTTTAATTTCCCTTAAAGAGACGCCTAATGCTTCACAGGCTTTTTCATAGTTGTTTAATGATTCTGCGTTAAGGAAGTTTCCGTCTTCCGTTTCGCCTTCCACCTGTTGGATATTCATAAGAATGCTTTCCCAAGCGTTGGCAACCAGATCGCCGCCTTGCCTGGTGACGGAGATCATAGCGCCCATGGCGGCGGTGGATTGATCGATGGAAACGCCGGAATGGGCGGATTGTGAAGCGGCAATTTTGGTTGCTTCCGCCAAATCTTCCATAGATAAGGCATAGCGGCCGGCTATATGGGTTTGGCCGTCCAATACTTTGTTTAACGCTTCGGTATTTCCTTTTAACTGATAGGCGGCGTCCGCTACAATGAGATAATCATTGGCCAGATTGGCTTCCAGATCTCCGGCAGCCTGGGCAAGCGTACTCAGTTCGGCCATGGCTTCCGCATTTTTGTAACCGGCGTTATACATTTTCCGAAAATCGGAAAGATAACCGGATGCTTGTTTGCCATATTTGTCCGCCGCATGAAATGCGGCGGTTTCAAGGTTGGACAGATCGGTTTTGCTTAACTGGTCTGCAGTTTTTTTGATTTGGGTCAGCATGCTGTTTACTTCTTTTAATTCTTTAGCAGCATTTGCCAAAGGGTCTTTGAACAAAGTTTTCAGTTTGACGCCTGTTTTTTGTAAAAAATTTAGATTGTCCAATATGCTAAAATCCTCCTTTTTATCAGCAATATAACATTTTATGGTACATGAAATCCTCTCAGATCGGCAACGCATTGTTTCAGCGTTGCGCATACGTAATCCAGTTCTTTTATAGTTTCCCTGCCGCTGAAGCTAAACCGTATGCAGCTATGGATATCCTTTCGGTTTATTCCGATGGCAGACAGGGCGGGAGAAGGGGACAGGCTCCGGCCGTTGCAGGCGGAGCCTGTGGAAACCTGTATGCCGTACATATCCAGCAGGATCATTAAAGATTCCCCATCCACACCCCGAAAACAGATATATAAGTTATGGGGCAGCCTTTTCCCGGTTTCGACCGGAGCGCCGATTAAGTAGCTGTCAGGGATATGCTTCATGATATTGTTGTAGACATAATCCCTGCCACAAGGCCGGATGGAGGAGTAATCGTATGCCTCAACGGCTTTGCCGGCCGAGGCGATGCCGAGAATGTTTTCGGTGCCTCCCACCAGCCCTTGTTCCTGGCTGCCGTAAATGAAGGGTGGGAGGGTTATGAAGGATTTTTTGTATAATATGCCGCACCCTTTCAGCCCGCCCAGCTTATGGGCGGAAAAACCGGCCATATCCACGTTTAGCTTTTGGACATCGATGGGAATGGAGGGGATGCTGCCGGTACAGTCCAGGTAAACGATTCCATGGCAGGAATGTGTCAGAGCGATAATTCTTTCTACATCCTGTATAGTTCCCATTTCGCTGTTGGCATAATCGATGATAACGAAGGGGGGCAGGTGGCAGGAGGCCAGCCGTTGTTCGAGATCGTGGAGGTCAATAAATCCGTGGCAGTCCGTTTTTAACGGATGAGGATATTGACAATCTTCGGCACATTGCAGAATGGACTTGTGGGCGATAGGAGAGTACAGGACGGTATGGCGGTGTGCCTTGTCATATCCGCGGACAGCCCAGGTATTGCATGCCGACCCGGAGGGCGTAAAATAAATATGATCCGGGACGGCATGGATGAACCTGGCGACAGACCGCCGCGCATCGGATATGATCCGTTTGGATTCCGTACCTTTTGCATAGAGAGAGGATGGGTTGCCCCAAAGATCCAGGATGGAAGTTAAATACTTTTTCATTGGGTCGGATAAGGGTGTGGTTGCGGCATTGTCCAAATATATTTCCATTATTTTTCCTTACTTGTTTTTCGGGGTGTTTTTGGGATATGGGTTGCAGCTTTTTGACCGGTATGCATGATTTCATCGATAGCGGATCGGATATGCGGCTGGAATGTTTCCGGCAAAATACATTTTTTCAACTGTTTTTGCGCCGTTTCTTTGGGCATGGAACCATTGGTATAATGGCGCAGAACCGTATAGATCTTGTAGCAGTCCATAGTATCCGCAATGACGCGCCAGGGGGTTAGGGTCTTTGTGCTTTTACAGGCATGGCAGACATAATATTTCTGGCCGCAAATGGCGCAGACCGCGTTCGGTTCATTTGGCATTTTCGGTATCCCCCCCTGTTTTAATCTTTGTATACGAATACTTCGCAGAGCTTGCCCGCTTCGTCGCAGTAAGGTTTCTGGAGCTTGTATGTAACGGTATGGCCGCCGTCAGGAGTCAGGCTGACATCCACGCTGGAGATATCGATCTGCGCTCTGGGGAATGTGATAACGCCGATATATTTGATATTGCTGTCGCATTTGTTCCGGAAATAGCAATGTACATGCAGCGTCCGGATCGGCGGCATGGAATCGGTAGTCTTTGCCAGGCTGATTGCTTCTTCCATTTCCGCTTCGTAATCCACGATAACTCTGCCCGTGGTATCGGCAGGGAACGTCAGAGTTTTATTTTCCGCGTCGATTGTGAATTTGCCTTCCCCGGCCGTAGCGGAGACTTCCAATGTTTCGCCGAATTCGTTTTCATCGTTGACCAACTGGACATATTTAATTTCAGCGCCGGCTACGCCTACAGGCACATACTTCAATGTTACTTTATTGCCGGCGATTTCCAGGACTTCGCTGACGGGAGCGGTAATTTTCTTGTCAGGAGCGGCAATATTCTTTTCGGAAGAAAACTGTTCTGCCAGCAGGTCGAAAGAATGGATCGCGTTCGTATAGGAAAGGGTTCCCTGTGCGGCATTGTAGAAGGTAACGATTTCAGCGCCCTGTGCGTCGGTAACGGGAGTGCCTTCGGACGTGAAGTTCAGGGTAGGTTCTTTTACGTTGGTCAGTCTGCTTAAGAGCTGCTTCGTGGTCGGTTCAAATTCCTCGATGTATCTGATTTTTTCAAAAACAACTTCATTGGGGTTAAATTTCATATCGTGTAATCCTCCTTGTAAATGGAAGGAGAGCCAGTCAATGCAGCTCTCCCATGTAATTGAGTTCTTCTTTTCTTACTTTTTTTAAATCTATACCAAAACCGGAATAACCGGATCGCAGCAAAAGGTCTGCGTTTTTAATTTTTGATATGCGCTTTACGCTGTCCATAAAGGCAAAGATATTCATATCCCATACCGTCTTGTCATTTCTTTTAAAACCTTCGCTGTTGACCATGGTGGAAATCATGGGCAGCAGGGTGGATTTTGCCGGTTCCAGCTTGCGGGCTTCATATTCCATTTTTGCGTCTTCGATAAAAGCCCTCCGGCAGCTGTTGGTGCCGGCGACCCGGTCATCCCTTTTTAAGTGGTGGATGGCCCGCAGACAGGCAGCTATTTTGAGATAGGTGTCTTCGTCGATCATAATATCGTCGTCATTTCCCTCCTCCCGCTGAATGAGTAAAATATTATTTTTCTGATCGACGCAGGTTTTCATTTTTGACAAATCCAGACGGCTGCCGAATAAGATCCTGGAGTCGTCGGCGGTATAGTATTTGCGCAATAGCTGGCAAAATAATTGATAATCGGATATTTCATCAAATGGAATCCCCATTTCGTCGAGCTGCCAGCAGAAATCGATGCCGGTTGAACACAAGGTAGTTACCATTTGATAATATCTGGTTTCACCATATTCGCAAATTTCGGATAAGGTGGGGATATGGAGGGCAATGCCGCTGCATATCCCGATCGCGGATCCGCGGTATAGATTTAAATAGTCGATATTCAGTTTTTTCATTTTGCTGCTTTTTGAACCATTCCCTTTCTGGTATTTGTATTTTTTCCTTTTCCCTTATACGCACAAAACTTATGACGTAGTTTACGGGTGTTTTTCGCGGAGGGGTATTTTTTCGCACGTAAATAACGGACAAGTAGAAAAACGGAATGTGTAATAACTTGTAATTTGGATCTGATTGTGGTAAAATTGCCGGTAATTATTAGTAAAAAGGGCACTGTGCATGCAGGAAAGTTCTGTTTTCCATAAGTGAGAGAATGAAAGAAAAATGATAGATAAAGATAAGTTTCACATGTTCAATTACATAAAAAAAGAAGAATATACGGGGAGCATGGAGGGAATGCGTTATATGCTCCGAAAAAAAGAAGGGGAAGAAGTCAGGCTGGAAGCCGTTATTTGGCCGGAACCCTATGGATATGGGGCAACTCCTGAACAGAAAAAGCAGAGGATGGAGTTTGATTTCAGCGCGAAGGGGCTTGAAGAAGCAGTCGATTGGATGAATGAGCAGTATGTAGGGCAGAGGAATCTGTGGGGTATAATAAAATGAAAAAGATGGGAAGAGAGAAAAATATTGGTAACACGCAGAAATTCGGAAAACGAATAAAAATAAAATTGCTTGGCATGGCAGCGGTTCTCCTGGCGCTGCCGGTATACGGGATTTCTAACGAGCTGTTTAAACTGGCGGTCTGCCGTGATAACAGTGTTTCATTGTTTCAAAGGAAGGGAGTCAGGAAACTTGCCGAACGGCTGAACGAGGTGATCGCCGGCAGGGGAAGGAAAAAATGGGGAGACGGAAAGGAACCGGCTGGCGGAAAACGGACGGCGGATGAAAAAGTGCCGGCTGGATTGGGCTTTGCCGACTTTACCGGAGAGATGGAGGAAGGGAAAACCTGGTTCCAGTCCCAGAAAAAAGAGAGGATTGCGATGACGAGCCATGACGGGCTGAAGCTGGTCGCTTATTATCTGCCGGCACCGAAAGAGTCGCGCAGAGTATTGATTTTGATGCATGGCTATAGAAATGAAGGGATCGTATGGGATTTTTCGGGCCTGGTGAAATTTTACCATGAACAGGGATACCATCTCCTCGTACCGCATCAGCGGGCCCATGGGGAGAGCGAGGGAGAGCATATTTGCTTTGGCGTGAAGGAACGTTATGATTTGGCCCAATGGACGGAATATATTTCCAGGCGGTTTGAAAGGAGATGCAGCATTTTCCTGTCGGGAATTTCCATGGGCGGGGCGACGGTGCTTATGGCAGCGGGTCTGAAGCTTCCCGGGCAGGTGAAGGGAATCATCGCGGATTGCGGTTATACTTCTCCGTGGGATATTTTTGCTTATGTTCTTGGGAAGGACTGCCATCTGCCGAAGTTTCCGTTTCTCTATGCGGCGGATTACATATGCTATAGGAGAGCTGGGTTTCATTTTCAGGAATGCAGCGCGGTGGAAAGTCTGCGCGGGAACCGGATACCGGTATTGTTTATCCACGGGGGCAGGGATGCTTTCGTGCCGGCGAGGATGAGTTGGAAGAATTATGAGGCGTGCGCGGCGGAAAAAGAGATTTTTATCGTGGACAGGGCGGCGCATGGCGCGAGTCATTTGGTGGAGCCGGAGGAATACCGGCGGAGAGTCGTAAAATTTATGGAAAAATGGTCGGATGGAAATTAGGGAACGGATTCGTGTTATCGGGGAGAGCAAAAAAGTGAAATGTGTCCCGAGGCATTCATGGGCCAGCAGCGGGAGAAGGGAAAGCGTGGCGGAGCATAGCTTTATGCCAGCGGCCATGTTAGGAAGAAAGGAAAATAAGGAAATGGCAACGGAAAGAAGAAAAGGGACTGGGAAGGCCGCAGCAGGGCGGGGCGATAAATATAAGAAGAAGGGAAGATATGCATCCAAGGACGGAAGCGCATTGGAAACCGGCCATGCAGGAAGGGGAAAGAAAACAGGAAGAGAAGACCGGTACGGGAGAAAAAGGGAGAACGCATCGGGGAAAAAATATGCGGAAAAGGGAAGAACAACAGGAGAATATATAAAAAAGGAAAAGAATGAGCCTGAAAAAAGGAACGGAGGAAATGAGAGGGGAAAGAGAACCGTCGGAAACAGGAAGGAATATGGTGAGGAATTCCGACCGGCAAGAATGGGAAAAGAAGTGCAGAAAGGAAAAAGCAGGTGCAGGGCTTTCGGAGAGTGCGGAGGCTGTCAGATGCTGCATCTGCCTTATGAAGAACAGCTCGCGCTGAAGGAAAAAGAGACGGCGAAGCTTTTGAAACCTTATGTGCGTCTGGAAGGGATCATCGGCATGGAAGAACCGGAGCATTACAGGAATAAGGTAAGCGCGGCATTTACCCATGACCGGCAGGGAAAGCCGCTGTCGGGTGTGTATAAAGAGGGAACGCATTACATTATTCCGATAGAGGCATGTGTGCTGGAAAATGAAAAAGCAGATGCCATTATCGCATCGGTCAGGGCGTTGCTTCCGTCTTTTAAAATAAAGACCTATGATGAAGACAGCGGGTACGGTCTGCTGCGTCATGTGGTGGTAAGGATAGGGCAGACGACGGGGCAGATCATGGTGGTTCTGGTGCTGTCTTCACCGATCCTGCCGTCGAAAAATAATTTCGTAAAGGCGCTGTTGAAACAGCACCCGGATATTACGACGATCGTCATTAATGTGAATGACCGAAAGACAAGCATGGTGCTTGGAGATAAGGGGCAGACGATTTACGGGAAGGGATATATTGAGGATGTTTTGTGCGGCATTACGTTTCGAATATCCCCCAAATCTTTTTACCAGGTGAATGCGGTACAGACAGAAAAGCTATATCGCAAGGCGGTAGAGTATGCGGGCCTTACGGGAAAGGAAACGGTGTTGGACGCCTATTGCGGGATCGGAACGATCGGAATGATCGCGGCCGGCAAAGCCGGAAGGGTGATCGGCGTAGAACTGAACGGCGATGCGATAAGGGATGCCGTGGCGAATGCCAGAAGGAATCAGATAGGGAACATCGATTTTTATGAGAAGGACGCGGGGGAATTTATGGTTCAGCTGGCAGAACAGAAGGAAAGGGTAGATACGGTGTTTATGGACCCGCCCAGAACCGGCAGTGATGAAGTGTTTTTGAATTCTCTCGTGGAACTGGCGCCGAAAAAGATAGTGTACATTTCCTGTAACCCGGAAACTCTGGCGAGAGATCTGGAGTATATGGGGAAACGGGGGTATCGGGCGGTGAAGGGCGTATGCGTGGATATGTTTCCGTTTTGTGGGCATGTGGAAAGTATCGTGTTGCTTTCAAAATTTAAATCAAATAAGTTGAAAATATGCAAAATGGAAAAAAGCGAAGGAGAGAGTGGAAAGCAAAGTTAAAGATGAATATGGATAGGAATGTAAGGCGGTACTTATTTTGAAGATGAAATAGGGGCTGCCTTATTTTTGTCCATTAAATGATAAAACGAAAATTTATAAATGATTAAAAAAGGGAGAACAGACGCAATAGGAATAATAATTACGTTCACCGATAAAAAACAACATTTGCCAATATAATGTGCGGAAATTCTTGTGCAGATTTATAATATACATAAAGATTTTTTGCGTACAAAAGAAAAGGTGGGATGGTTTATGAAGAAATGGAAATTTTATAAAATAGCAATAATATTGTATATAGTATTGATTTTCTTGGGAGCGAAATTGGAGGCGCATGCAGAAAATAAAAAAATAATTGCGATTGTTTATGATGATTCCAGTAGCATGATATTTGATGATACTAAAAGCGGAACTGAAACAGGAATTGAACCTGAAGATTATAGAACAAGATGGATCGAAGCGGATTATGCAGTCAGGGCCTTTGTAGAATGTAAAAATCCGGATGATGAAGTGGTAATATTTCCAATGAATAAAATTGGATGGAATGAAGAAGAGAAGGAAATGATTGGCATAGTTGTTATTTCTAATCAAGATTTTGAAGAGAGGCAAAATAGTATAAATACTATTTCCAGCACATTTTATAATGATACACCATATGAAAGCATTGAAGATGCATTAAGCTGGCTGGAAAATAACGGTGAAAAAAGTGATGAGAAATGGTTAATTATTTTGACAGATGGTGAATTTTGGGAAAGTGACTATAGTGACCATAGGATCGAAGTTAAGGATTTAAAAGGGAAAATAATAGAGTCCTGGAAAGAATACGGAAGCTGTTGCAAGATATTGTACGTTCCGCTTGGAAATGAAACAGGGTGGGACGGAGAGGATACAAAAGATATAAAGAAAATAACAGAGGGGAATGGAATACAGGAAAAAATATTAGCAGCAAATAATGAAATATATAAAAGAAATCAATTAGACTGGACTGGTACGGAGGCACAGATAGATGTGCCATTGAGCGAATTGATTATAATCAGGCAAAAAGAAGGAGGGGAATATAAATACAATAGGGTGGAAGAAGACAGCGAAAGCAACGCGATACAAAATAATAATGAGGAGGAAATAAAAACTATTTTTTTAAATCAGGAGGATTTAGAGAAGACAGGGGAAAATACCTACGATTCCAATAGTTTTCGAAGTTATAATGCTGGTATGCCATCCTATGAGGGAAATGAGGTGACAGAGGAAGAATTCAAAGAAGGATTATTGGCAAAAGATATTATAGGAACTATAGAATGGGTTCAATGGGAGAGCTGTAATATAAGCGGTGAAAATGTACTTAGCTTGAGTTTAGGTTCGCAAGACACCGTATATTACCAATTAAATTTTGATTTGGAAATAGAAATAACACAGGGGGGGAAGCGGATAGAAGGCGCTGAAGTAGAGGAAGGCGAGTTTGAGGTGAATATATATCCGGTGGTAAGCGGCGAAAAGGAAAAAAGAGTGGACATAAATGCGAATTTATTAAAAGATGTCGAATTTTATTTGAATGATAAACAATACGAACTTGGCCGGCCGGAGAAAATGGAAGCTGTATTTGGTGAAGAAATAACGTTAAAGGCAGAAGCCAAAGGTAAAGCGATAGAAGGCTCTTTCACTGAAGAGAAGAAATTAGAAACAATAGAAAAAATATATCCGGTTAGCATTAAGGTGACGGAGATGCCGGATTATTTTAGCTATGAGTCCTTGGATAAAAACAGGACAGAAAAAATGAGCCGGATTAAAGTGAGGTTGGCGGAGGATGCGGAAAGCGGGGGAATTCCTTTAAGAGATAATACGAAAAATAATTTGGCCGTGGAAGTAAAGGTAACTTATAAAGGATTAAAAGAAGGGGAGAAAGCTGCCATAGAGGTAAAGACGGAATATGGAGAAAGCAAAAATGAGCTGTATCTTTATCCCTATCTGGTCAATGAAAATGACTTCAATGAATATGAAGATGTAAAATGCACAGTTACTGTTTACAGAAAGGATCAGGAGGAACTGAGCAGACAGGAAAAAGTGATCGATATTCCTTTGGTGGCACTACCGGTAGAAATAGAGGCTTTGGTTCCGGCAGACACCTATTCGATACGGGATATGATACAGGGGAAGATAAAGCCGGAAATCAAGCGTAATGGAGAAGAACTGCTGAAAGAGCAATGGAAAAATGTAAGATATATTGCATCGGAAGGGGATGCTTCAAAATATATTATGGATGAGAGAAGAACACTTTTCCGGTTATTGGAGATTCCATATTGGTTTTTTTATGGAGAAGACGAAATATTTGTATGCAAAGAGGTGAAGTATATGGAAAGGGGCATGGAATATATAGCAATAATGGAAGGAACATTGTCTTTTCAGCCTGTTCCGGTTTGGATCAGGGGTAGTTTGATCGGGATGATGGCTGTGGGCATTTTAATTTGTTTATGGATTATGGGACGGGTGGTAAGCGGAAGCTGCTTTGGATGGGGCTTTAAAGCATATCTCTACATTGTGGATTCCAAATTGAAGATATTTGAGAGAGAGATAATCCGGCCGAAAAGAGTATTACAGCAGACATTGCTGCCAGGGAAATCGATACAGTTAATATTAAGCAATAATGACGACAGGAAACAAGAAGATTTTCCAGATATGCGTATGAGAAGGGATAAAAAAGAAAAAAAGTTTGTAATTGTGAATGGCGAGGATTTTCAGAAAAATAATTTCTGGGTAAATGATATGAAAATTGTGGACAGAACTTATATAGACCCTGCTGATTGCATCAAAATCATTGATGCCAATGGCATATATTATGAATTGTATTTCAAATCAAAAGAAGAAGAGGAGGGATAATGGTATGACAGCCCCTACATTAATTATAGGATTAGGCGGTATAGGCTCAGAAATTGTAAGTATGGTGGAAGAGAAGGCCAAGATTTCCAAAAGTGATATTTCTAATGTAAAATTTATTATAATTGATACGGATAATGGAGCGTTACTAAAAGAGAAAAGGAATGGATTTGAAGGAACTACAATAAGGATTTCCAATAATATTACGGTGGAAAGCTGCTTGCAAATGAATAATCTGTCGAGGGAATGGTATCCCAGAAACCAGATCTTTATGAATAAAACGTTGACAGATGGAGCTGGGCAGGTAAGGGCAATTTCACGGCTTGCGTTGGAACATGCGGTTTTACAGGGATTATTAGAACCGCTAACTGATGATATTATGGAATTGCATTGGACACAGAAAAATCCGGATTATAAAACCTTGCGGATTGCAGTTGTAAGTTCTTTGGCAGGAGGAACTGGTTCGGGGCTAATACTTCCATTTGCCATATATTTGTCTGATTATTTAAAGAAAAATTTTGAAAAAAATGGTTATAATATGAGCGGATTTTTTATGATGCCGGATATTATATTAAAAGGGAGCGAAAAAAATTATATAGAGAGAATCAGCCTCAATTCCAATGCATACGCAACTATAAAGGAGTTGGATGATTTTATTCAAAGAAGTGTAGGGACTTTGGATGTAAAAGCAGAGATCAAGCTGGTAAACGGCAGGAGAAGGAATCCTGATACGGCATTATATAATTTTAATTTTTTGTTTGGGTTACTGAATAATGATGAAGGATATTCGGGCCTAAGGACATCAATGGAATATAAAAGAATGATGGCTGACTGTATTTTTGTGCCATATTGCAGTCCAATTAATGAGGAAAATACATCGTGGGAGGATAATAAATTCAAGCATTTATCTATAATGCTGACAAAAGATGAAGGGGTGAAGCAGTACAGGCATTTTGGAAGTATCGGAGTGGCTTCCATGGTATATCCTTATGACGATGTCCGATTTTATTTAACGATGGTATGGGCTAAGGATCTGATGAGTGATAAATGGTTTCATTATGATTTGAAATATGAGGAAGAATTAGGGAAACATAATGAGATGCAGAAAAAGGGATTGATTGGTAAGGCTTTTACTAAGAAAGGGGAGTTTTATAGGAAAGCCGTAGAAAGTGATATAGATGCTTTTTCCAAGGATATCAAAGATGATCTGACAGTGTTGGATATTGATGCGGGAACAAGTATGCTGGCTTATGAGGCATATATGAAATCCTTGGAGGAATTTATACAAGCAGAAGTAAAGAACATTGTAGACAAAGATTTTATGAGCATAGAAAAGGCAAATAAGATGACCCTGAGGAGTATTGCGCGTGTAAACAAATTGTTTGGCTTTCGTAAAAAGAAAGAGTTTAACAGCTTGTACCGTGACCGGTATGGGCAGATGCATAAGATATCCAATCAAATCATTTATGATGTCAAGAAGAAGATGGCAAATTATTTATTTCAACCTCATTCTTACGTGGAGAGCAAAGGGAAAGCATATTTGCTGGAGGCATGGATATTTGAAAATCAAAGAGGCGATTTTGTATCTCCCAATGCGGTCAGATATTTTCTGGAAGAAGCATGTGTATTGATGAAAGAAAGGGCATACATATTAGGAAAAAGCGTAAAGGACAGGGCGAATAAGCATGAGGCAGTACAGAGTCAGTTTAAAATAGCAGCGGCATATAATTGGAATGAATTAACTATACGGATCAAAAGATTGCGGGAAGATTATGAAGCGGTAATAAGAGAGGAAGTATTTTTATATTGTCTGCAAGTTGGAGTAAAACGTGTCAGAAATTTAGCGGATGCATATGAAAAACTGTTTGACGATTATAGAAAAGGGATGGAGCAGCTGGATGAACGGAGGGAATTATTAAAATCAGAAATGCAGGCTGTGGAAGGAACACGGGTAAAAAAAGTAGGATGTCAGGAAGAATATCTGAATGAGATGTACAATGAGATGAAAAAAGAAAGCAGTATTTACTATGGTACGTTAAATAAAGTTTATCAGCAGATATATGAAATGGCAAATGAATATGCAGTGGATAGCAATACAAATAATGGAAAAGGGAGCAGTAAATGGGATACGTTGTTGAACCAGTGGAAGGAAAACTTCGAAGACGCATATGGCAGCAAATTTAATGTGGACGTGCTGTCTGCTTTAGAACAGGAAATAAGGTGGAATATAGAGAGAAAAAATAATGGAAAACCAATGGCGGACAAAGCAGTTAAAGCAAGGATGGAAGAAGAGTTGGAGCGGTGCGCAACTCAGCTGGCAGCGCCCTTTATGAGTACTGCTTTGGATCCGTATAAGACTGTTATTCTGGAGAATTATTTCCATAGCAGTTTGCTGAAATTAAAAGGAATTAAGAAAGAAATTGTATTGGAAAGATTAATAGCGAAAAATGGCATTGAAGAGAGCCAGATGATAGATAAATATACCATTAATTTTTACCAATCTCTGTTTGGCGTACATGCAAAATATCTCAAGCCTTTTAAACAGGGAGAGGAATGTTATAAAGATTATGATGATATAACGAAATATATGCATATCAATGGAAACCGGGAGCAAATATTGACACCGCATCTTGACAGGACTTGGCATAGAATCGATATTCTGCCGGAAATTGATCCGGATATTCAGGTGGAAAAACAGAAATATTTATGGGTAGTATTGTTTTACTCCTATATTATGGGAAGGCATATAATAAAGGATAATGATGCTAAATATAATATTAAAGATTTGGCATTAGAGCATAAACAATGTTCATCATTATATGATGTGATGGAGATTTTTAAAAACTGCCGTGAAGATGCTGATAAGGTGTTTGGAGAAATGGATGCCGCATTTTCAGGTTGTTTGATACAGACGAATTCATATAAAGAGGATGAGTTTTATAAGAATTATGAGAAATGTGATGTGATTACTGATATTTATCTGGCATATGTATGCCCTTTAAATGAAACATGGGTGAAAGGAGAAAATGTGGCGGAGTGGTTTGTGCTGGGATGGCAATATACTTTAGAAAAATTTTTAGAAAAATATACGAACGTGTACGAAAGTACGATGAAAAAAATGATGAACGATAAAATTTATTTGTATAAGAGCAAAAATAAAGCAAAAAACGATAATATGAAAATAGAAGATGCAATACAAAAATTAGATATAGCTTTACACGGAAATGGATTAGCGCGTTTGAAACAATAGGATAAAAAGAGGGATTATATGTTGACATATATGGTTTATGAGGAGAGGGATAAAAAAATCAGTGAAATGCTATTTTTGCTTCGAAGCTTTGAAAAAAAGGGAGTCCTGGGTAAATCAGAATGGGAAAATGAGTCTGAATTATGTAATCGAATTAATACTTTTTTGTCTATGCATATAGATAAGGAATGGCAACTGATTATACTTGACGGAAAAGAACTATATGCAGTGGACAACCCTTATGAAAGCAAGGAAAGAGAAGAAAAAATCAAGCGTTTGTTAAATCAGTCGCAACAGGATAGCGGCCAGTATAAAAAAAATATGAAATTATTTCCGCCGAAATATATTCTATTGCTTAGTGCGAGGCGAAACAGGTTGATTAAATATCCGCTTTCATCTAATATTTATTCGGATTTTTATAAGCAGTATTCTTCTAATTGCAGATTTTGGGTAGTAAATATTCCGGAAGAAGAGGATCAGTTGACGGATAAGGTGATATTCCGGCTTCTTTGCGGACTGTTGGTGCTTCTTGCGAATGATATTTCTGAGATGGTTATGGAAAGGCAATACTTGTACGAACTTAGCTGGCAGATGGAACAAAAAGAAGTGGAAAATGATTTAAAAGAAATGCTACTCAGGCATAATAGGATAGAAGAACTGCTCATGGACAACAGTCGGTTGAATGATTGTGAAGGAGAGTATTTTCAAGATTTTCCGGTACCGGTTTTTTATTTGGGCGGAAGTAAACAAATCGAGAAAGTCAACGGAAATGTGAAATCGTTTTTGAAAAAAGACGAAAATGACGTTCTTATATGGGAAATACAAAATAATATCGTTTTGGAACAGATAAACAAATTAATGGAATCGCCGGTAGGAAGATGGGAGAAGGAAATTGAGGAAGCCAAGTGGAATACCTTGGAAGATATGGATATGTTGAAAGGGCATATAATTCTTTTGAATCAGGAAGCGCGTTACCGTTTGCGGAAAGCGAAGGAGAAATGTGCGGAAGGCATTTTTAAATTGAAGTTGAATGTTGAAGAAAAGGGAGAGCTGTTGAATAAGGCTGTGGATCAGGAGAAACAGATCATACGTGCAATAAGGACGCGAATGACATGGAGGAGTTTTTGCAAATCGTTTATTGAAATTGCATTAGGAACGATATTGATATTGTTTTTCGGATTTGGTTTAAGCGGCGGGATGAAAGAAGATAAGCTTATTAGAATAACATTCATTTTTGTATGTGCAGTATTCATCATAAGCTTTATTATTATAGAAATATTGTTATATTGTCAGAGAATTTACGTGAAAGACAAATTAAATATTACAATCAAAAAAATAAATAATTGTTTAAAAAACGATGATTTTAAATATAACAGTCTTCTCGCAAGTATAACTCAGCATAAAAAATATAGCCTGTTAGAGCAGGAGCAAAGAGAATTTGATTATATAAGGGATGAGAAAAAAATAATCTTGAAAAAGCATAAAAAAGAATTAGCTATGTTTGAACAACATATAAGAAAATTGTGTTGGATACTTGGGTATACTCCGGATATTTCAAAAGAAAAAAGTGAAAAGAAGGATACCGGTTTTTTAAAGGATATGGAATACTTTGGATATTATTACCTTCCATCTATAGATTTATTTTATAAGACGATAATTAGGGGGTGGGGAAATAATATTTTGGTTCCATTTTCCTTTATGAAAAGGATTGGCGTAGAAAAAGTATGTCTGATGCGGAATGGAAGTGCGGACGGGAGAAAGAAGGAAGAAGATGAATAAGTTCATAGAGGGTATTCTTAACGTTCCAATAATTATGCAGATGATTTTATCATTGATGACTGTAACAATTCCCTTTTTCTTCAAAAAAGCTGCATATTGGAATTGGGGGGAAAAATTAAGCCGTTATAAAACAAAAAAAATTAGAAGAGAGTATTTTGCTTGGATAATTATGGTATCGATTGTGCTGAAGACATGGGAAGATGGGTTATTTGAAAGTATAGTAAAAAATATACAATCAAGTGTAGTATGGAATTGGATATATGATAAAATTTTAATTTTCAGGCAGCCGGTAATCGAAAAGTATATTATGGAGTACCAATGGTTGATTTGGGTTATTTTTCTTTTTGCACTACATGTAATCTATCATATTATAAAGCTGAAGAATATAGGGAAGGAAAGATGGCCGGATAAAATATGGAATAATATTATAAATAAATTAAAAATAACGGAAGATACATTGCCATATGCTGAAATAACAACGCGGATATCAGAGAAATGGGAAGCTTATGAAAGATATGGAGAAATCAATGGGGATGGTAACAGAGAGATATATATCTTAAAAGATAACTATGTTCAAATTAGAACGTTATATAAATGTATGTTTGTGTTATCTATAATAGTTGTATTTGGAGTTGCAGGATGGTTTAAGATTGAGCCTGAAGTGTGTGAGGCTTCCATACCAATAGCGGAAGGCTTTCGACTATTGGCGTTATTAGTGGCTCTGGCGACTTATTTTATGGAACAATATAGTTATTATAATGGTTTTACAAAGGAAGAATATTTGACGAGTATAGAAAATTCAAATATACAAGATGCCGCAAAAGATGTCGAGGATATAGGATTTGGGGATTCCTTAAAGCTTGTTAGGCCAGGCGGGCCTAAGAATGTGCTGTTTGATGAAAAGCAGGATAGGATTGAAAGAATCAATAGAATATACGGGAGCAGTGAAAACAGGATGCATTGTTTGGGAATTGCATTAAAAGAAGTAATTGACGATTTGTGTTCTGACAATGACTTTATAGATGCCGCAGTTAGATTGGTAAAGCATCAGAGCGTCTATTTTGCTATTCCTTTTTATCAGGACTTGGGAAATTATATTTTTCCTTTTTTAAGCATGGAGCTATTAGAAAATAAGAAAATACTTGTTATTTCCGGAATAAAAAATAGGGATGAGGAATTGAAACAATGGTTTTCGAAAGGGCTTCAGAAAAAATATGGATATTTGGAGTTTTGGGATGTCCAAAATATGCAAGATGAGATAGGGGGTGCAGATATAGGTCTTATATCGCTGGGACATATAAACAAAATAATAGACAATGCGGATGTGGGGTTTTGGGAGAATGTTTCTGTAGTAGTTTTGCTGGAACCTTCCTTGTTTTTGCCATATCATCCGATTATTATGTCGCAGATTTTAATGAAAATAAAAGGCCGGGATGAGAAAATTACCTATATTGTATGTGATGTAAATACCGGAGGAATGATAGACTTTTTGTCCGATATGTTGAAAGAAGAGTTTGTATATGTGAATGCGACTAAAAAAGGTGCAGATACGGTTGGAGTATTGGTAGATGCGGATCATGTGAATAGGGGAAATCCTTTTGTGCGGGTTAATCAGTGTTTTGCCAATGAATTATATATAGCAGCTTTTTTGAGAAAGTATTTTAAAGAGAAAATACATTGGTATGGGAATTATGCAGTACCAATCATCGATATAGCATGGCAGGCAGGACAATATTATAATCAAATTACAGATGAGACCGAAGATATAGCCAATATGGGTATCATTAATGAGATTTTTGATTATAAGGAGGATGGGAATGAGGCGGTATACGAGCCGACAGCAATTAATATAGTAGAAGATTCTATATACAATGCTTTTGAAATGCTTCGCCAATATAGCACGAGAGGGGCAAAAAAAGCTTTTACGGCAGTTTTTTCAGCTAATTATATGCTCCATGATTTTATGAAAGATAAGAAATATATACAGATCTTAGATAATGATGTAGGATATATTTCCCAACATATGCCCAGGTTTCAGCGTTCAAAGAGGAATCTGGCGATTGATATAGCCTATCATTTAACTATGGGTTCCATAGAAATTTGTGAGTTTAAGAAAATATTATTCTATTATGGATATGTGGTAGAAAGTAGTATAGAAAAAATATTATGTGAGTTAAATCAATTTTATGAAGAAGGATTAGGAATAGCAAGTTTATCATTAAGGCAGGTTTATGAAAAAAAGGAAGAGGAAAATTGGGCGTATGGCAGGATATTGGTGATCTCGGAAGAGGGACGGAATAACTTCCTGGACTGGTATAATGAAAATATTGCAGTAGTACGGTATTATAGCGAAACTACGAAGAACAAAAGCAAATATTTGGATGCGGTTGCAGGGGGACATATCTATCAGTTTTATCTTCCAGGTCAATATATTATAGTGGAAGGAAAATATTATAAGATCGAAAAAATAGAAAAAGAGGATGCCGGGTACTGCCTCATTTTACAGAAGGCATCCGATGATTATACTTATAGAAGGTATTACCGGCAGTTTAGGCGTTATTGTCTGAAAGAAACCGGAAAAACAAAAGAAGTAAAGCTAAATAGAGAATATCTGAAGGTAGACATGCTGGAGGCGGATATAGAGGTCTGTACAGATGGGTATATATGCGGAAAACAGTTCAATGAAATATTTAATGGGGATATTATGAATTTGAATAATATCCCGAAAAGAAAATATCGGAAAAAATATGTATTAAGGATAAAAATCAAGTTCAGGAATATATATACATATGCTTTGCTGTTAAAGGAACTCCTTTTTACATATTTTCCGCATTGCTGGCAGCTTTTATCGGTAGCGATGGTGAATCCAAAGGAATTAAAGGGATATATTGACAAACTGGAAGTGGAATCTGATTTGAATAATATAGATGAGAATGAGATTTATATTATGGAAGACAGTCCAATGGATTTAGGTTTGCTTGAAACGATAAGTAACAAATTTGATGATTTGCTGGGACTGATGGCAGATTATGCGGAATGGGGAAGTGGAAGAGGGGCAGAACAAATGAGGAATTTTTGGGGCTCCATCTATTTATTTCATCCGGAGTTATTGGATTTAAATAGTATTACAACAGAAAAGAAATTATTATTTAACGTTTATCGAGATTAGACATAAGGGAAATATTTGGATAGACAGAATAAAGAATTTAATTATATGCACAAAAGTGTTTCTACAATATATTCCCAAATTCTTCCAAATATGCTTTTATATTTGTGGAGAGTAAAAAAATGCGCGAAATAACATTAGATTATGCCAGTATTGGAAAAAGAATTAAAGCAAAGCGTTTGGAATTGCATATGACGCAGGAGCAGTTAGGAGAAATCGTAAATTTGTCCACAACTCATATCAGTCATATTGAAACAGGGCATACGAAAATAAGCTTTGAAAGTTTTATCAGTATATCGAATGCATTACATATATCTGCGGATGCTCTATTGCAGGATAATCTGGAATACAACGATTTGTTTTATAAGAGCGAACTGGCAGAGTTAATGCGCGAATGTACTCCCAGGGAAGTGAAAAACCTTACCAGAATGGTGCAATTCTGTATAGAAATGATGCGTATGGAATAAAGTGGAAAATTATAACCGGGACGATGTGTAAAAAAAGACAGATTTGTTTTTGGTATTTTTTACAAAAGGAGAAGGGGAAGGCTTGAGTGCGGGGAAACTAAAATATGGGAAATATGTAGGAATACTAAATGGTATGGTAAATAACGACCATAAAGTATATATCGCAGTATGTGATGATATGGCAATACATGTGCAGCGGGTACGGCAAATGGTAGAAAATGAATTGGAAGTGTTGCATATACCTTCTTATATAGATGTTTATCTGCATGCAGAGAATTTGATGAAAAGCGAAACGGAATATGACATTATTTTTTTGGATATTGAAATGCCAGGAAAAAACGGATTGCAGGTTGCAAAGGAGTACAGGAGAAAAAATAAAACCGGTAAAATTGTTTTTATGACTGAATATAGGGAATATATGCAAGAAGCTTTTAAAGTACAGCCTTTTCGGTATTTACATAAGGAGGATTCCTCTCTGGAGATAAGGGATTGTTTAATAGAGGCAATAAAGGAAAACGAGTACAGATGCGGAATTATATTGGAAATAGAGGAGAAATTGGAATATCTGTTTTTGAATAAAATTTTGTATATTCAGGCATTGGGAGATGAAGTGTCTCTGTTTTTGGTTGATGAAAGTCGCTATATTATACAGATGACATTAAAAAAAGCATATGCAATATTGCAAAATAGATTTGTTCGGTGTAGTCGGGGAACTATTGTCAATCTTGCATATATCGATAAAGTAAAAGGTGCTACAGTTCTTTTAGACGATGGCGAGGAAATTCCGGTATCGGTACGGGAAAGAAAAGCTGTTCGAAGGAAGCATAAGGAATATTTTATAGGACAAATGTTGAAATAAAAGGGGAATTATGTATTGCATGATTAGATTATCGGACATTTTTAAGAATGGAATTGTATTCAGCCTGGCTGGCATAAATAATGCCTGGATTATTTGCGCATCTATATTTATGGTAGTTTTGCTTTTATACTGTTGCTTAAAACTGTTGAAAAGAGAAAAAATGTTGAGTGAAGAATACAAACAGTTGGTAGAAAGACAAAAAGAGTATTATGACAGGGTGTTGGAAAGTGGAAAAGAAAGTGAAATGGAAATGCGTAGGTTCAGGCACGATATTAAAAATCATTTATTTGTGTTAAAAAAATTATTTGAAAATAATGATAGTTTTGGAGGCTTACGATATTTAGAAAATATTTTAGAGGAAAGTAATAAGACAGGTATAAAAGTAGAAACAGGAAATCATATTTTAAACATTGTCGTAGAGGACATTATGAAAGAAGAAGATGGAATTACTTTGCATTGGAATGGAGTTTTTCCCCAAAAAACGAAAATAAGAGATTGCGATTTATGTGTGCTTTTTTCTAATATATTAAAAAATGCAAAAGAAGAAATCAAAGATTTTTGGGATAAAAATATAGAAGTGGAAATCAAAGAATGGAAAAATTCATTATGCATTGAATGTAGGAATGCGGTTAATGAGAACCGTGTCCGTGGAAATCAAGAGGGCCGGGGGATTGGATTGGTTAATATGAAAACTATCGTGAAGAAATATAATGGAATCGTAACGAGTATGAGCGACAAAAATTATATAATTAAAATATTGTTTTATGATATTGTGGAGGAATGAAAATATTTGATAAAAAGAACTGCATCTTCCGTACCTTCGTGCAAACCAATCTGTGTCTGCCCAAGTACGTCATAATACAAATCTTTGTTTTTTGCAATTTTGGCTTCTAAAGATATATATTTTCCTATATAAAATCCATTTTTATATAACGGAAGAGTTGTCAGCAAACTTTTCTGCAACATTTCATGAGGTAGTATTGTATTTTGTCAAATTTAGCGGTATAATAAATAATCTTATTTGTGTTAGAACTAACAAGTGTTACGAATAGGAGCGGCGAATATATGATTAAGAACAATATAGAAGTAGATGTAAAAGTAAAATGTATAGAGCATGGACTCACGCAGGCGCAGCTTGCAGAAGCAATCGGAACTACTGGTCAGTATGTAAATCGCATCATCAAAAAACAGGACGGTGTTGTGAATAAGACCTTTGTACAGATGCTTGAGGTATTGGGATACGATATTGAATTGACCTATGTAAAACGAGAGGGATAGTCAGCATTTTTATTTTTCCGTTTTTGGGGACGCGTAGAGGTGCATAAGTGGTGTTAGAAACTATAGACATCCATCTTTTGAAATGATGAGAAAGGATAAAAATTATGGCAAAGCAAAATGCTATCCGTAATGATGAGGATATTTTAAACGAGGAGTTTACTGAATCGTTTGATTTCGATGAATTAGAAGAAAAGCTTCAAAGTCAGTTAGAGAAGGAATTCTCAAATTTGGAATTTCTGAAAGAAGAAAAAGAAAAAATTGGAAATCCGGATGCTCTGGGAAAGGTAATACTCGATGAAGTTTGGAAACAGTTCGGCAATCAAATCGGGTTGGATATGACCAATGAAACATTAAATCAGAAGTATGATAGAGAGCATCAAGGCGAAACCTATGAAGATGTCGGTAAAAAGGTTATGCAAGACCCAAAATACAAAGAGGCCAATAAGGCCATGAAGGAACAACAGCAATCTGGCAATTTAAAAGATGAGTATACGGGAAAAAACATTAATAAAAACGATAATGCAAATTTAGATCATGTGGTTGCCAGAAAAGAATTATATGAAAATGCGCGTAGAAAACAAGCAGGAATAAATACAGAAGACCTTGCTAATAAAGATGAAAATCTCAAACCTACAAATGAATCCTTAAACAAGAGCAAAGGCGCAAAGAGTGTTGATGAGTACATTAGTGGAAGAGAACAAAGAGAAAAGGGTCTCAGAGAACAAAACGAACGTGCTAACAGAAAGATTGATGAATCAAATATGTCTGATGTTGAAAAGCAAAAGGCAAAAGAAAAGAATAACAAGCGTTTACAAGATAAGCTTGATGCTGATGATGAGCTGATGAAAAAAGCCGATAAAGAAGCAAGAAAGGCTATAAACAAGGATATTGCGAAGGGTGTAGCTAAAGAAACAGCAAAGAAAGCTGGCAAAGATGCATTGAGGCAAATGGCGGTATCTGCCTTATTTTCATTGCTTAAGGAAGTAATGAATGGTTTTGTAAGATTTTTAAAGAGCCAGGCTAAATCCTTTAAAAGTTTCTTGGAAGAAATGAAAAAAGCAATCAAATCGTTTTTCGAGAAGATAACTAATGTTTTACAAACTGGGGTATCTAGTGTGGTTGGCACCATTATGACTGAAATATTTGGGACCATTGTAAGTATATTCAAGAAACTGGCCAGTCTCATTAAACAAGGTGTTTCATCGGTAATGGAAGCTGTAAGATACCTTAACGATAAGGAAAATAAGAACGAGCCTTTCAGCATTAAGGTAGCCCAAGTTGGCAAGATAATCACAGCAGGTTTAGTTGCAGGTGGAGCAATTTTCCTTGGAGAATTGTTTGAAAAACTTCTGTTATCAGTGCCTGGAATGCAGATAGAATTGCCATTGTTAGGCTCTTTGGCAAATGTAATAGGCATGTTTCTGGCAAGCTTGGTAAGTGGACTTGTTGGTGCTATTATGATCAACCTTATTGATAAGTTCATCGCTAAAAGGCAAAAATCGGATGCACAAGCAGCCACAATAGAAAAGGGAAACCAAATTATCGTTAAACAGCATCAAATTCGAATTGTGGGCGAGGCTTTGCTTGAAAGAGATAAAGAAAATGCTCAATCTAATATTTCGGAAAGACATCAAGAGGCTGCTTCTATTATGAAGGATGCGTATGGAAACATCATGGAAGATTTTGTAGAAGATTTTTCTGATGAAAAAGATACGAACGCAAAAGACGAAAACAAAGAGGTTATCATCGATAGTGAATCTGTTTCGGTTATGAAAGAGATTGATTCTACTTCTGATGAGTTGGATGACCTGTTGAAGTAGGAGTGTAGATTATGGACGAGATAGCGATTAAAAGACATAGCTTTGATTTGGCAAAAAATCGATTAAAGGAGTTCTCTGAGAAAACAGAGGCTGAACTTGAAATCGATAAAGTTCGAACTGATGGTGGATTTTTGGGCCTTGGTAACCATAAAGTAACCGGATATGAGTTGAACGGAAGACTAGAAACTATCCAGGAACATTTTATTGCCGTTAATACAACGAACAATACGGTAATTAAAGAGTTCCGGGAAGTTTATAATGCACTTGATGTACTTGATAAGGACTATATTACGAGCATTGTTGCCAATGTGAAAGCTATAGAAAAAACCAGTAATGATGTTAGAGTGCAGCAAGGAATACTAAAACAGCACAATGAAAAACTTGCGAATCAGCAAAGTAAACTGGATGTACATCAGGTTGAAATAGAAAAGAACGTAGCAAATATCTCAAAGATTGTTGCTGCATTAAAAGTTTTCAAGGAAAAGCTGGAAGACTATAAGCACTTGACAGACATTGATAAGATATGGAATGATTGCAAGACTATACAAAATGAAATTAAAGTAGTGTCAGATAGCATTACGAAGTTTTCAAAAAAAGTAACAGAAGATATTGCAATGGCTCATAATAAAAATAAGGCTTTATCAGATCAGCTAAACAGAGATATTTTGAAAATGCAAAAGCATTTAGAAGAAATTGATTCCTTTGTGGCTGTTTTAAATGGCTATACTCACCTGCAAGACATTGACAATATGTGGGATGATTTAGATATTTGCAAGACAAACATTGAAAGAATAAACGGGAATATCCAAGCACAGCAAAGTGAATTAGATAATCTTGCTGTCACAAGTGAGGGACATGCGGAGTCCATTGCTGCCCTGTTCAAAAATTTAGCTGATGCAGAAAAATATGCAGTGGATAGCAGAAACCTAATTACTAAGTTAGAGGCTTTTAAAGCAGAAGTATCTGCACTTAATTATTTAATGGAAGTCGATGACATATGGAAAGATGTCGAAGAACATACATCTAAACTTGTTGAATGTGAAAAAAGAGATGCAGAACTCGCTGCTACTATTCAAAAAAATAAGGAAGAAGCAAATGAGAATATTGCAGAAACAGTACAGACTGCCAATGCAGCCATTGAGACTTTGACGAAAAAAGTTAAATATGCGTATTGGATCGCCGGAAGTTCAGCAGGACTTGCGATTATTGAGTTGATTTTGCTTTTTATGAAGGTGATATGATGGACAAGTACGGACAAGCACTAATCAATAACGCATCTAAGTTAGATGCAGTCACCGATGCTTGTGGGGAAATAACAAAACTGGCTACTGTGATTGTAGAGGACAACAACAAAGCTGCTACAATCGCACTTCTTAGAAAAATTTCAGAGGTGGTTGATAATCCGAAACATAAGATTGAGGCAAAAAAGGCGGCACAGGTTGTGAACTCCAGTTTGATTGAGTTTTATGGTTATTTGACAATACAAGGAATTTGTAAACCAACTGATGAAGCGGATGAGGATACAAGGACGCTCCAAGATTTGTTGGATGAACTGAATGCACTTGTAGGTTTAGAAAAAGTAAAGAATAAAGTTCAAGACTTAATTGTGTACCAGAAAGTGCAGAAAATGCGTCGGGAGAAAAATCTTCATTCTGCAAAAAATACACTGCATCTCGCTTTTACTGGAAATCCGGGAACAGGAAAAACAACAGTAGCTCGTATTGTAGGGCGAATTTATAAGCGTATAGGATTACTTTCAAAAGGGCATTTTGTTGAGGTTTCAAGAACTGATTTGATTGCCGGATATCAAGGTCAGACAGCGCTTAAGGTAAAGAAAGTAATTGAACAAGCTAGAGGCGGTGTCCTGTTTATCGATGAAGCTTATAGCATCACGGAAAATGACCACTCTGATTCTTATGGTAGAGAATGTTTAACAGAACTGACCAAGGCTTTGGAGGATTATCGGGAAGATCTGGTTGTGATTGTCGCAGGATATACAGAGCCTATGAATAAGTTTTTTGAATCTAACCCAGGTTTGAAGTCCAGATTCAATACATTTATAGAATTTGATGATTATGGTCCGCACGAGTTGGACAAGATACTTATTTCTATGTGTAAGAACAATGGCTATATTTTAGATGAAGAAGCAAAAGAAAAAATTCATGCGTATTTTGAGCAGCAAACCGTGGCGAAAGATGAAAATTTCGCAAATGGTAGGTTAGTAAGAAATCTTTATGATGACTTGGTTATGAATCATGCGAGACGTGTGATACATACAGTTAATCCAGATAGGGCGGAATTGTCAACGATTAAAGCGGAAGATTTCATTTTCACAATCGATGAAAACGAGAATAGCTAATTATATCCCCACAAACGGCTCAAATACGAAAAATCCATACGCAGGAGAATACCGTTTGGAGTGAGATTTTGAATTTTTCAAAGAAAACAAATCTGTATTATCTGAATTTTTTTGTTGTACAATGATAATTGGAAACCATATGAAATCAGGAGAAAAAAGACTGGATCAAGCATTAGACGGCAGCGGAAGGCAGCATTTTTACGCATTTGAAGAAGATCAGCAAAGGGGCGGATTTACCAATGAAAAAGGACAGGCTGAAAGGCATAATAACAGCATTAAAGCAGGAAGATTGCGTATTATTTATCGGATCGGGGATTTCCACCTGGTCGGGTCTGCCTTCCTGGGCGGGGTTATTGGATGAATTGGCCGATTATTTGGAAGAATGTGGGGAAGACAATTCCTTGGTAAAAAGAGAAGCCGCAAACGGAGATTTGCTGCAGGCGGCAAGCTATGGATTTGACCGGCTGACAAAGCTGCAGATCAGAGACTTTATGCTCCGTGCATGCCGCTGCGGGAAGGCGGAACCCCAGGAGATCCACAAGAAGATATTGGATCTGGGGGTAAAATGCTTTATAACGACCAATTACGATAAGTTGATCGAGATGGGAATCCAGAAGTGGCGGGCAAAGAAACCGATAATGGTCGTTACAAACCGCCAGTTGGCCGAAATGGGGAGAATATCCCAGGCAAGGGCGACTGATTTTATCTATAAGCCCCATGGGGATGTGGGGGATGCGGAGAGCATTATTTTAACGAGGGAGCAATACCGTTCCCTGCTGTTGAACGGCGAAAGGCATATGGCTTTGGAAACTTTGAAGACTTTGATGGTCAGCCGGCCCGTCGTATATATGGGGTTCGGACTGCGGGATCCCGATTTTTTGTATATCAGGGATATCCTTTCCAACATTTACCAAGGCAATGTCAGGGATCATTATGCGGTTATGGCGGATGTGGAAGATGCGGAGGCCGATTATTGGAGGAGGAATTACGGCATCCATTTAATCGGTTACGAAACGGAGGCGAAGCCGGACGGTGCCAGAAGCCATGCCGCTTTGCTAGAACTGCTGGAAACTTTAAATGACGAATTGCATGCTTCTGACAAAACGGATGTGGGAGGAAAGGCGGATGCGGGGCAGGATAAAGCGGAAACAATTCTTGCATTCATAAGATACGCGGCGCGGTTTGCCGGATACAGGAGGGCGGAGACGGAGTTCGGGATACGCGTCCATAGGAAGTCTGACCGGACAGAAATGCGTTATGCGGATAAATATAATGGAAGCCTTGTGAAAAACTTTTTAATGGGCGTCAAAAAGCATGCGGTATTGATCGGGGCACCGGGAGCAGGGAAAAGTTATGCGATGCGCCAGACGGCTGCAGAAATGGCACAGAAATTAAATGAAAAATGCCTGGAAGAGAGCGTGTCCGATGGCAAAAGCATCGATTTCTGTCAAATGGATGTGCCAATATATATTGATTTGAAATTGTATGACGGCAATCTGGAAAGGATGATAGAAAAGGAATTTTCAAAGACATTGCCACCGGAAATGATCAGGAAGGAATGCCGGTGTAAAATTTTCCTCGATTCGTTTAACGAAATGCCGAAAGAGTATTGGGATGGGGGAAAGTATCGGCAGGACTTTGAAAAGGTTTTTGACCAGTTCGGGAATGCGGCGGTTGTGATCGGGGCGAGGACTTCAGACGGGCTGGAGGAATATCCGTTTCCGGTCTATTATCTGGATGAGATCGACAGGGATACGATTGATGAAGAATTGGAAAAAAGGGGAATGATGGTAAAGTTAAATGCGGTCATGCTTGGGATTGTCAGCAAGCCTTTTTACTTTCAACATATTATCAGCGGAGAAATTGATATAAAGAATATTTTGCAGCCAAAGCATTTTTATAATGAGTTTTTTGGGAACTTGCAGAAAGATTTTACCGCGCGCTTTTCTGAAACAGCGAAGATCGAAACAATTTTATCCAAAGCGGCATACCGGGCGCTGGACATGGGCATAGAAGCATTTCCGGTTGAATTCATCTATGAAGGAATGGATGGGCAGAATGTTTTTGGCAGGACGGAAGAGAAGGAAGAGGCCGTAAACTGGCTGATTTATAAAGCAATTTTAATACCGTACAGCAACGGGAAGATAGCGTTTGTACACCAGACGGTGACGGAATATCTGGCGGCGAAGGAATTGCTTTGTTTTTACCGGAAGGATAAAGAGGTCGTCCGTGAGAAAATAAGGTTTTATCGTTGGGACCAGACCGCGCTGTTTATGGTCAACCTGCTTTCGGATGATGAGGTGGAAGACTTTATTGATGATTTATTTAGAATTGATTTCGGGCTGGTTCTTTGGGCTGTGCAATACATGGAGTTCCAGAGGGCGGGAGTGGAAAAGAAAATCTTAAGAAAAATCATAGAAAACCGGGGGATAAGAGACAGGCATCGATGGGGGATTGATAAGTATCTGCGGTATGACTTGCAGTATTCGGAGGAAAATGAAGAAAGCTTGAGAAAGGTGATCGGATTTGGGGACAGCATTGGCGGTTCGGCGCTGTTTTGCCTGTGGAGATGGAAGGGGGATGCTGTCAAGGAAGAGTGTATGCAGCTCCTTTTAGAGCATGCGTCCGATTATAATTTTTGCCGGAATGGGGTGGCTGAAATCCTGGGCGAGATTGTGGAAGAAGAGGATTTGGGGGCGCTTCAAAAAATGGTGGGCGAAGTCCGGCAGTTTGCAGCCATTGAGGAAAAGGAGATCGAGAAAGGACAGGGTTTTATTTGCTCGATGGCGCTTATCCTGCAAAAGTTCGGAGAAGAGAGTGTCCGCAGCATGTTGATAGGGGATTCCGAGATTGCAAAAGCGCCTTCCATATGTGAGGAGATCTTTTGCGACTACTTGCGGGAAAGGAAAACGGCGGAGAGCCTTGTGATGGCGATGGATTTATTTATGCAGGGATATCAAAGGGCGTCAATAGCAGTATATTTTCTGGTGCGTTTTTCCAAAGAAGCTATGCCATGGGATTTTTTTCAGGAGAAACATATCGACAGGCTGCTCGACTGCCTGGATGATGGCGTATGGGCGTTTGAGGCTTTGCAGGAGATCGTGGGAAGCAGGGGGGATTTGAAAGATTATGTACGGTGGAAAGCAAATTCACACCGTGGAATCGCTAAAGCGGCAATGTCGGTCTGCATAGACCCGGAAAACCAGGAGGATGTTTTTAGGGAATTGGAATCTTTGCTTTCCATGGAAGAGGATGAACTGGAAGCCCAGCCCTTTCGGCTGCTTAAGGAAATAAGACTTAAATGGACGGGAAAGGAAGAACTGTTTGTCCGTCTTTTGGCGTTGAAAAACCAGGAACTGGTAGCAGGGCTGATGGGCGGTTCCGTGCCGCCTGGCGTTAAGGGATTTGGAACTTTTGAAATAGAAAATATGGATTGGTGGTTAAACTGGATCGAAGAATTGGAAAAGGATGGGGAAGAAGACAGGAGCAGATGGCAGTTATTGCAAATATCGAGATTTCTGGCCCAGTCCATGGGTACGGAGTCCCGGGACAGGTTTTTGGAAAAATTCAACGATGCAGATTATCCATATAGGAAAATGATTTTAAGGTATATCATCCCCGGGTTAAAAGTAAGTCTGGACGATTTTTCTGAAGACACGATCCAATATATATTGGAAGATTTAAAAGAAATTACGCATTGGAACGGATGGGAACATCATTTTCTTGCGTATATCGCGGATGAACCGTTTATTATGGAAAGAGTGGTGCCGCTCTTAGAAAGCGGGGATGAAATTTTGAGGGGCAATGCGATGGATATTATAGAAACTGCCGGCGCGCAGCAGGGGAAGAGATACCTTCTACCCCAGAAAAGGCAGGGAAAAACTGTTGCCCGCGCCAGGAAGGGAAAGAAGAGGAGGCGTAAATGAACGGATCTGTGCAATAGCACAGGTTCGTTTTTTTAATGGCAATAGTAAACCACCTGTTATACAGATGCGGCTCCAAACAAACGGAGATTTTTAGTTCTGATAAACTAACGAATAACAACATAAGCGTTTACGAGGAACCCGTCAAAAACAAAAATATGTTTGATGCATATAATTTATTATACCTTTAGGAAGCTGGCATAGGGCAGTTTCTTTCGGAGGGATAGTAAAAGGTTTGGTAAGCGTATCATTTCTGGAGACCGAGTATAAATGAGGTGATTATTATTGAATAATTTTAATTCTAATTGGATGTTTAATCCTCCAAATTTGTTTGGCAGAAGAAGAAATTTTCAGAGGAATTATTGTCAAAACATGGTGCAGCCTAAATCCGATTGTGTATCGGGGGAAGAGGAAGCGGTGAGTTCTGATACATGCAATAACAGCGGCTATCAAGCGGCGTTTCTTATTTCCGGCAGAGGAATAGGAATGCCGCTTTTTTATGTCGCATCATAGAGGCATTTCTTAACAAAATATTGGGAATAGTTCCAGGAATCTTATTGATAAAGGCTTACTCTAATGCTAAGATACTTGATGTATAAATCGCAGTTGACAGCCTATAGAATAAAAAGAAGTTTTTAATGAAAGAGGTATGCTTACCAATGAAAAAAGATAGCCTGAAAGGCATTGTAACAGCATTAAAACAAGAAGACTGCGTCATATTGATAGGTTCAGGGATATCCGTGTGGTCGGGGTTGCCTTCCTGGAAATTATTATTGGACAAGCTGGCCGGTTTTATGGAGAAATGCGGGATAGACAGTTCCTTGGTAAAAAGAGAGATTGCGGACGGGGATTTGCTGCAGGCGGCGAGCTATGGATTTGACCGGCTGACGAAGCCGCAGATCACCGATTTTATGACCAGTGCGTGTCATTACGGGGAAGCGGAGCCTCATGAGATACATAAAAAGATATTGGATTTGGGGGTAAAATGTTTTATAACGACCAATTACGATAAACTGATAGAAATGGGAATTGAAAAATGGCGGACAAAAGAGCCGGCTATGGTTGTCACCAACCGTCAGTTATCCGAGATGGGTAGGATATTACAGGCCAGGGCGGAGAATTTCGTTTATAAACCCCATGGGGATATTGAAGATGTGGAGAGTATTATTCTGACAAGGGAACAATACCGCTCTCTGCTTTTGCATGGCGAAAGGCATATGGCTCTGGAAACTTTGAAAACGCTGATGGTCAGCAGACCTCTTGTATGTATAGGGTTTGGGTTAAAAGATCCCGATTTCCTTTATATCAGGGATATTCTTTCCAATATTTATCAAGGAAACGTGAGAGACCATTATGCAATTATGGCAGATGTGGAAGAGGGAGAAGCCGATTATTGGGAGAGGCATTATGGCATTCACCTGGTAGGGTATGAAACAAGGATGGAGTCGGATGGTTCAAGAAGCCATGCCCCCTTGCTGGAATTGTTGGAAACGTTGCATGATGAATTGCATGGGATACTCTTGAAAGAAGAAAATGGTAAAAAAGAGCCGGATCGAACGCAGTCGGAAATAATTCTTGCATTGATGAGATATGCGGCAGGATTCCGTAAATATGAAAAAGCAGAGACGGAATTTGGAATACATATCTACCGGGATTCCATTCATACGAAGGGATTTTGCATAGACAAGTATAATGGAAGCCTTGTGGAAAGGTTCTTAACGGATAATGAAAGTCGTGCAGTACTGGTTGGAGCGCCGGGGGCAGGAAAAAGTTATGCGATGCGCAGGGCCGCCGCCTCCATAGCGCAGGAACTCAATGATAAATGCCTGGAAGGAAGCGGATTTTCAGATAAAACCATGCCTTTTGCAAAGAACATGGATTTTCGTCAGATCGTCGTGCCGGTATATATCGATTTGAAACTATATGACGGCGATCTGGAGGGAATGATCGAAAAAGAATTTTCAAGGACGCTGCCGTCAGAGAAGGTGATTGGAGAATGCCGGTGTAAAATTTTTTTGGATTCTTTTAATGAGATGCCGAAGCAATATTGGGATAACGGAAAGTATTTGGAGGACTTTAAAAAGGTATTTGCCGGATCGAAACACACAGAATGTGTGGTGTGGATACAAAGGAAACATATCTAGAAATCCTTTATTTTCGGCAGTTTTATAAGCATTTTGTGTTCGTGGAAGATGAAGAGGGTAACCGGAAAAAGAGGCTGGAGAAGTATTTAGAGGTTTCGGCGGTGGTTGATGTGGGGTGTGGGGATACAAAAGAATCCAATTAATGAAAAAATGGTCAGATGAAGTGCAGAAAATCATTTAAAGTTTGTCAGAATAGATGAAATGTTAACCTGTCGGAAATTCCGACAGGTTCAAGAAATGGGTATGATTTGATGATAAGAATTATGCGATATAAAAAAGGAGAAAAGGTATGGGCAAGACGAATGAAAAGAATTTTGACATTAAAAACTCAGAAGTAATTAAGAGTATAAATAAATTAGATGGATTTTTAAGGGCGGAATATAATACCGAAAAAAATTATTTAGATTACTATGCAGGTCAAGAAACATTAGATAAAGTAAACAGTATAAAGTATCAGGTCATTTATGGTAGGAGAGGTACAGGAAAAACGCATTTATTAAGGGCTTTACAGGAAAAATTGCTTGAAACAAATGGGAAATATTTTCCGATTTATATTGATTTGCGGGCATATAAACCAATGCTTGGAAATACTGATGATATATATTATGCGTTGATTTTGTTACAAGAAATTATTATTGAAATCTTGAAATGTGTATATGAAAACTTAAATTATATATATAGCGAATATTCCATACAAGAGCAGGAGTTTATAATAAATAGTAAAAAGAAAAAAATTGCTGTTATTTTAGAGAGGTTTAATCGGCATTTTGATGGGAACAGTTTCACTAAAATGGGAGAAGTGGCATTTAAAATCAATGAGGTAAAAAAAGTAGCAACAAGTTTAAAGTTAATGAAAATGCCAGAGTTTTTGGGTGAGAAAGGAACTAACAAAGAGACTGAAGCTACAGATGAAAAAGTTAAATATATTTCGTTTGCCGAAATATCCAATGCCTTAGCAGAATTACTTGAAATAATAGATATAGATAGAATGTTTTGTTTGCTGGATGAGTGGTCTGAGATTCCAGAAGATAGTCAATATATATTGGCTGAGCTTATTAAGCGTACATTTGTTACATTAAAGGTAACTGTTAAAATTGCTGCTATTCCTAATAGGACAAAACTATTATCCGAAGATAGGATTGGCTTGGAAGATGGAGGAGATATATTTGGGTATTCTTTAGATAATAGATATATATACGAACTGTATTCTGATAATACTAGGGCTTTTTTTAATGAATTACTTTTTAAGCAATTATATATTGTCAATCCTGAGTTATATGATATATTTTGTAGTGAGGATGGAAGAAGACCGGTACATAAATTTATAAATAGTTTTTTTGCAAATCAGGCTTTGCGTGAAATATTAATTGCATCTTCTGGTATTCCAAGAGATTTTTTAAACATTTTTATTGGTGCATATAATAGTTTTTATACCATAGGTAAATATAAGCATATTGCTTTAGCAGATGTGCGTAATGCTACAATTGAATGGTATGAGGTTGATAAAAAGAAAGCGGTGGATGCAAATAATAATGCGAAAATACTTTTGGATAAAATAATTAAAGATATTTTAATTGATAAGAAAAGATGTCATTTTCTGATTCCAGAAAAATTTGAAAAAGTAAAAGAATTGAATGATTTAATAGATTTAAGGGTGGTTTGTCCGAACCGTTCATTTTCACGGATGGGGTGGTTCATTTACGAAAGAAAGGTATTTCTCATAAAGGAAAGAAAGGTGTTACTTACAACGTATACTATTTGGATTATGCTTGTTATACCAGTACAAATTTATATCACAATAAAATAAATACGAATCTTTTATCTGAAATAGAAACTACAGATAATTTTAGGGATATTAGGAGAATTTCATTAGAAGATAAATTTTTTGAGGATTTCAATATAGAAATTGGCGATAGTTTTAAATGCCCAAAATGTGGCAAGATGGTAGATATAAATCATCCGGCATATATAAAACAAAAAATTTGTAATCATTGTTATGAAAAAATAGAGGATTAGATTATGAATTTATATCAAAAATGTAACCATAATAGATGTTTTGCGACAAAAGGGGATTGTATATGAAGAAACTGATAGCAGAAGAATATAAACGGTTTGAAGACATCAAACAGATTCGTGAGGACGGTTCGGAATTTTGGAGTGCGAGAGAACTTGCGGTTGCTTTAGATTACACCCAGTGGAGAAATTTTACTGGAGTGATAAAAAGAGCAATGATTGCCTGTGAGAATAGTGGACATGATATTTTCCACGATTTTGCTGAGGTCAGCAAAATCGTGGAAGCAGGAGCAACGAATAAGCCTGTAAAGGATTATGAGTTGACCAGATATGCCTGTTATTTGATTGTGCAGAATGGAGACCCACGGAAAGAAGTGATTGCTTTGGGACAGACATATTTTGCAATCCAGACGTATCGTCAAGAGGTAGCGGACCATTTTAATGAGTTGAGCGAGGACAATCGAAGACTTGTTGTGCGTGGAGATATTAAGCAATGGAATCAAATGCTTGCAGAAACAGCACATAAAGCAGGTGTTATTACAAACGAGGAATTTGCAATTTTTCAAAATGCGGGTTATATGGGATTGTATGGTGGTTTAGATGTAGATGATATTCATACAAAAAAGGGATTGGAAGTTGGACAGAAAATTCTTGATTACATGGGTAGTACGGAATTGATTGCCAATCTGTTTCGTATATCCCAGACAGAAGAAAAATTGCGAAAAGATGAGGTTGATAATGCAAAAACGGCAACGTCGGTTCATTATTCTGTGGGGAGAGAGGTACGGACTGCAATAGAAAAAATTGGCGGGACGATGCCTGAGAATTTGCCTACTCCAGAAAAGAGTATCCAACAGATAGAAAAAGAGCAGATGGCTCGTTTGAAAGCAAAAGCCAAAAAAGGAAAACTGATGCTTGATGAATAATAAGGGAAGGTAAGCTTGGATTTAGGAATGGGTATAGAATTACGAAAAATTGTGTTCCTATACGAGCAACGATGCTGAAAAATTGTGTTTACATAGTAGTTCCGACACATGCGGTGGTAGTAGGCTCAAGAACTGTAGACGGTCTGGAAGCTTTTGGATTTCCGGTCTATGTCCTGGACGAGATTGACAGGGATACGATCTATACGGAATTGGCGAAAAGGGGAATGACGATAGAGTTAAATAAGGTGATGCAGGGAATTCTCAGCAAGCCTTTTTACTTCCAGTATATGATCAGCGGAAAAATAGATATAAAGAATATTTTGCAGCCGAAGCATTTTTACAGGGAGTTTTTTTGGAACCTGCAAAAGGATTTTGCGGATCGATTTGGGAAAAGGGCAGAAATCGGAAAAGCTTTGTCGGTAGCGGCTTACCGGGCGCTGGATGCCGGCATTGAGGCCTTTCCGGCCGGATTTATATATGAAGGAATGGATGCACAGCATATGGCCCAGGAAATGAGAGAGAAAGAGGAGATCGTAAACTGGCTGATTTATAAGGGAATTATAGTTCCGCACAGCAATGGAACAATAACGTTCGTACATCAGACGATCACGGAATATCTGGCAGCAAAGGAATTGATGGGGATTTATTGGAGTGATCAAACAATAATTCGTGAGAAAGTAAAGTGTTACCGCTGGGATCAGGCTGTATTTTTTATGATGAACCTGCTTCCGAATGATCGGGTGGAAGAATTCATAAACCATTTATTTTCCATTGATTTCGAACTGGTTCTCCGGTCTGTTCAATATATGGAGTTTCAAAGAGAGGAAGTGATTCGGCGGATTTTAGAAGAGATTGCAGAAAACAGAGAAATAAGGCTCCGGCATGAAGATGGAATCCAGGATTGGCTGGAATACGATCTGCGGATTTCGGAGGAGAATGAAAAAAGAATACAAAGGATTATAGGCTTAGGCGGCCGTATTGGCGGCTCGGCGGCATGCTGTTTATGGAAATTAAAAGGGGATGCTGTCAAGGATGAATTGATGGAACTGCTTTTCCGGCGTGCGGCGGATAATTTTTTTTGTGAAGGGTTAGGCAAAATTTTAAGTCAAATCGTAGAGGAGCCGGATTTGAAGGCACTGCTGGAAATGGCTGATCATATTCAGAAAATAAGTACAACAAGAGGGCTGGACAGCAGGGAATTCAGTGGATTTATTTCTGCATTGGGTCTTATCATGCAAAAATTTGAGGAAAACTATGTTCTGGATATCGTGGCGAAACGTTCGGAATCTGCAGAATTACCGGCCATACGCAGCAAAATTTTCTGTGCATACCTAGGGAAAAAGAAAACGGCGTTAAGCTTTGTGATGGTGGTGCATTTATTAACGATGGGATATAGAGAGGCACCGGCAACGATGTACCTTTTAATGATTGTTTGTGAAGAAGAACTGCCGTGGGACATTATAACAAAGGAGCATATCGACCGATTGGCCGATTGCCTGTATGGTCATGTGTATGCATTCCACGCTTTACGGGAGATTCTGAAAAACAGGACTGATCTGCGGGATTATGTAAAACAAAAAGCGGAATTCTATGATATGCTGACCAGGGCAGCGGTTCTGGCCAGCATAGGGACGGAAAACCAGGCGGAAGTTTTTCAGATATTGAAATGGCTGCCTTTTGCAAAAGAAGAGGAAGAGGGATGGGAGATACCGTTTTATGAATTGCTGGGTGAGATGGAGCTGGTCTGGAGAGGAAGGGAAAATTTGTTTGCGCAGCTTCTGATGCTGAAAAAGCCGAAGCTGTTGTCAGGGCTGATGGGTAGTTCTCTGCCGCCTAAAATAAAAGGATTTCGAAGATGTGAAATAAGAAATATCGATTGGTGGCTGGATTGGATAGAGGAATTGGAACAGGATAAAACCGGCAGATGGAGAGAATGGCAGTCAATGCAGATAGCAGGATTTTTGACCCAATATACAGGTTCAAAGACCAAAGCAGAATTTTTGGAGAGATTTAACAACAGGAACTGCCCGCATAGACAAATATTGCTGAAATATATTATTCCTAAATTGGAAACACGATCGGATGATTTTAATGAAGACGGGATAGAGTATATTTTGGAAGATTTAAAGAAAAATTTGCATTGGGACGGCTTCAGGCATCACTTCCTGGCGCGTGCCGCCGATGAAACATTTATTCGGGGAAAATTGATACCGTTATTGGAAGAAACGGACGGGGTCTTTAAAAATAACCTTTTAGATATTATCAAAACAGCGGGCAAGGAGCATGGGAAAAGATATCTTGTATAAAAAGGAGAGGTTCCAAAGATACCAGCTCGTGGTTCAGGACAATCCCGTTGCCGCCGTCGCATACCATATTGGCAAAGCCAAGGGACTTCCTGATGTTTTCTTCTTCCCTTTCCATAGTTGTCCCAATCCACATAAATAAAGCCGTAACGCTTGCTCATTTCCGAAGAAGAGCAGAGGATAATATCGAGAGGGTTCCATGCGTAATAGCCGCGCAGATCAACGCCGTCTTTAATCAATGCCGTCTTTAATCAATGCTCTGTCCCCCTTGGCGTCCCCTCCCATGGCGCTGATAAAAATTGATTTCCGTGCCGAATGCACGGCGGCGCTTGTTGGGATTCCGAAAGCATGGTATGATAAATAGACTTACCAGCCTTGGATTGACAGAAACGACGGAAGGCTCCGGTAAATTATTTTTGGAAACGGAGGAAATAGTATGTTTGCAGATTATCATGTGCATACGGAGTTTAGCGATGATTCCGTATACCCGATGGAGCAGGTCATCAAGGACGCCATAGCGATGAAAATGAATGAGATTTGTTTTACGGATCACGTGGATTATGGAATCAAGGAGGACTGGGACTGTGGACATCCCATTGCATACCGTGGGGAAGAACCGCTTGCGAATGTGGATTACCCGAGGTATTTTGCAAAAATAGAAGAACTTCGGCATATTTATGGCGAACGGATCGCGATAAAAGCAGGGCTGGAATTCGGCATGCAGATGCATACGATTCCGCAGTATAGGGCTTTGGTGGAAAAGTATCCTCTTGATTTTATTATCTTGTCGGTACATCAGGTGGAAGACCAGGAGTTCTGGACTCAGGACTTCCAGAGAAACAGGAGCCAACAGGAATATAATGAACGATATTATGGGGAAATGTTCGATCTTGTCAAGTCCTGTAAGGATTACAGCGTACTGGGGCATATGGATCTGATTGTACGCTACGATGAAAAGGGCGTATATCCGTTTGAAAAGGTCGAAGGGATGGTTTCAGAGATATTAAAAACTGTCATTGCGGACGGAAAGGGGATAGAGCTGAACACGTCGTACCGCAGATATGGCTTGAAAGATACGACGCCTTCCATGGATATATTGAAAAGATACCGGCAGCTGGGCGGAGAAATCATCACGATTGGAAGCGACAGCCATGCACCGGCCCACCTGGGAGCCGGAATCGAAGAAGCAAAGCGGATTTTGGAAGGCTTGGGATTCCGGTTTTTCTGCACTTATGAAAAAGGAGAACCGGTGTATCACAGCCTGTAACGCGCGCATGGAATGGCGGCGGAAAATGAATATTTGCGGAACTGAAAAAGAAACTATGAAATTGTAAAAGAAACGGGCGGAAATGGAAAGCGCCGTTGGTAGATGTTTAATCTCATGCCGTTTATAATTTATGTAAATTAAGAAACAGGAGGTAACGGATATGAGTTTAGGAAACAGTTTATTTAACGCCCGGAAAAAAAGCGGGCTGTCCCAGGAAGCGGTGGGCGGAGAAATACCCTGTTTTGGCTTCGTATAAGCAGGAAGTGAAAACGGAGGAATATGTAGAAAAATTAAATGAGCTGCTTCGGAAGCTGAAGCAGGACTATGGTTATCATGAACTGGACTCTTTTCTTGTATTGAAAGATATTCTGGCAGGGCTTTGGACTATAAAGCAATAGAAAAATTCATAGGGGTATGGTAAGATAATGTAACAGAGAAATTGTAGATGGAACTGTTACAGAATCATTGCAGTTATAACAAAAGCGAGGAAAAAGTATGTACGAATGTCCGAATTGCGCCGGGAATTTGAAATTTAATATCGCCCGGCAGCAGTTGCACTGTGAATATTGCGATACCCAGGTGGATCCCTACAGTTTTCATAAAGAAAAGGATGCAGGAGAGGAGCCGCCGGGAGAGTACGAGGCAACGGTCTTCACTTGTCCGCAGTGCGGGGGAGAGATCGTCAGCGAGGATACCACGGCGGCTACTTTTTGCAGTTTTTGCGGGGCGGCTGCCATTTTAGACAGCCGCATCAGCAAAAAACGGTGTCCGGAATATATCATCCCTTTTACCAAAACGAAGGAGGATTGCAAAGCCGCTTATGGAAAAATGCTGAGACGGGCTATTTTTGCGCCGAAAGAATTGAAGGATGAAAATCTGATCGAAAAATTCCGGGGGATTTATATGCCTTATTGGGTGTATTCTTTTGAAAAAAAGGAAAAGATTGCATTTCCGGGCAAGAAAACGCACAGGAAAGGGGATTACCTGATCATTGACCATTATATGCTGGACTGTCAGGTAGAGGAAGCGTATCAGGGATTGGCCTACGACGCATCGTCTGCTTTTTCGGACAGTTTGAGCGGTGCCATAGCCCCTTTCGATTTGAAGCGCAGAAAAGATTTTACGCCCTCTTTTTTAAGCGGGTTTTATGCGGATACAAATGATGTGGAAAAATATGCCTATCTGTCGGAGGCGGAGGATATCGTTTTGCAGGATGTCGGCCGGGTTCTCGCAAAAGATCCGGTATGCAGGAAATATCACGCGGGGCAGGGAGAGGGAGCATATATCCTGCGCAATGCCCTGCGCCCTTCCGATCAATCGGCCGAGCTGTCCCTGCTGCCGGTCTGGTTCTTATCTTACCGGAACGGAGAAAGGATCAGCTATGCCGTGGTAAACGGTCAGACAGGAAGGGCGGCGGCCGATCTGCCGGTGGACGGGAAAAAATATCTGGCAGGTTCTTTTCTTCTGGCAATACCGCTGTTTTTCCTGTTGAACCTGCTCTTAACGATTACGCCGGGAAAGATATTGATGATTGCAGCGCTGCTGGCATTTTTATGCATTCTGATCTCCAACAGGCAGATTTCCCATATTTTGGACAGGGAGTCGGGGGCGGACGACAAGGGGCTTGCTTCCATAAGATCAGATTTCGGAACGGGTAATTCCGGCTGGCAAAGAAGAAAGCCTGTCAGCAATCTATGGGACGACGGAATAGGGAAGATGCTCCTGATTATGATTTTGTTTCTTGTAACTACGCTGATACCGGCCCTTTTGGCGCCTGTGATAGTCGGAGGAGGCGTTTGGGGCATCTTCGGTATCATGGCGGTTATGGCAGTTGTATTGAGCATGAACCGGGTGGCTTCTGCTTTCAGCGGCGGACGCAGGGGGAGGAACTTGGGGAAAAAAGCTTTTGGAGGCGGGCATTTCAGGGAAAAGCGGCCTGTTTTGATAAAACCTTTTGGGGGTATTGTACTTGCAGCGGTTATTCTTATCATAGATCCGGTTTCCGACTGGTTTTACTATATAGGAGCGTTCGCCTGTATGGGTACGGTGCTATGGGCGATTATGGATATTATCAAACAGCATAATATGCTTGCCACGCGAAAGCTGCCGCAGTTAAATAAGCGGGGAGGTGACGAAATTGCATAGAGCGGCGGATAAGGAAAAGTGCGGGGGACGGCAGTCTGACTTAGGGAAAAAATTTTATGCGGGATGGTTTTTCCGGGTTTTATATGCCCTTGCGCTGTTTCTCGGAGGAATATTATTTGCCGGGCCGGGTCAATGCTACGGACAGGAAAGCCTCCCGGAAAACGTATTTTATACGAACCAGGATACGGGATACCGGGTGCTGGTCGAGGATGGGGCGGAATTGCTGACAGAAGAAGAACGCCTGGAACTGGCCCGGGAGATGCAGGGAATTACAGCATATGGAAGTGCGGCGTTTGTAACGGTCGAAAACAATGATTTTTCCACGGAAGGTTTTGCCAGGGATTATTATATGGATCGGTTTGGCACGGACAGCGGCACGGTGTTTGTGATCGATATGGACAACCGGAACATATGGATACATAGCGATGGGGCGGTTTACAGGGTGGTTACGACGGCTTATGCCAATACGGTGGCGGATAACGTGTATCGCTATGCGTCGCGCGGGGATTACTATGAATGCGCAAAAGAGGCTTTCGGGGAAATCCAGGCGCTGTTGGATGGGCAGAGGATAGCGCAGCCTATGAAATATATCAGCAATGCCCTTCTGGCGATGATTCTTGCGCTGCTTGCCAACTTTGGCCTGGTTATCTGTTTTACCCGGCTGCGTAAGCCGGGAGGAAACGCTGTGCTTGCCAATATTCACAGAAGATTTACCTATTCGGAGATTCGTGCGGTTCATACCCATCAGTCGGAGATCTATGATCCGGTTTCCAGCGGAAGCGATGGGGGGAGCAGCGGGGGAAGCGGAGGCGGAGGAAGCAGTGGAGGCGGCAGCAGCGGAGGCGGAGGCGGACACAGCTTTTAAGGAGAAGAGATGAAAAAAGGAAGTACGCTAGCGATTTGCTGCAGGAACTAAACGTTGCGGAATAAGGTTGACATGGCGGAGCGCCTCCTGTATGATTCAGGAAAGCGGTATCGGGATCGGAAATAAAATATATCCCGGAAAATATAAGGAGGTCGCGGCCATGCGGATTTTAATTGCCGAGGATGAGGAGGAACTTGCAAAAGGGCTGAAATTCCTGCTGGAAAAAAATAAGTTTTCCGTCGATGTGGTTCATGACGGGACGGAGGCCTTGGACAGCATGCGCTGTTCCGAGTATGATGTGGTTGTGCTGGATATTATGATGCCGGGAATAAACGGTTTGGATGTGCTGGGATATATCAGGAAGAATAAATCGAAAGTGCCGGTACTGATGCTGTCGGCCATGGCGGAAATCGAAGACCGGGTGGCCGGGCTGGAGGCGGGTGCTGACGATTATCTGCCGAAACCCTTTGCGAGCAGGGAATTCATCGCGAGGGTGAAAGCGCTTTCGCGCAGAAATGCCGGATATGAGGACATTGTTTTATCTTTCGGGGATGTGCGCCTGGACTGCAACAGGCATGAACTGGAGTGCGGGTCGGAAACCGTGCGTTTAAATAATAAGGAATTCCAATTAGCGGAATTATTTATGCGGCATCCTCATTTCATTTTTTCCACGAACCATCTGATGGACAGGATTTGGGGGCAGGATGCACAGACGGATATGAGCGTGGTATGGACTTATATCGGATTTGTACGTAGGAAACTCCGGCAGATAGGGAGCAGCGTTGAGATACGGACAGTCCGGGGCGCCGGATATTCGTTGGAGGAAACGGCATGTTGAAGAAAATGAGGCGGCGGTTCATCGTGGCAGCGATGACAGCATTCGGAACGGTCATGCTGGTTCTGGTAACGGTGATTAATATAGTGAATTACTGCCAGACCACGCGCAGACAGGATGAGCTGGCGGAAAATCTTCTGAGCCATGAGCGAAGCGCCTACGCAGAGCCGCAGAAACCGCCGCCGCCCTTTGCGGATATACGCGGCGGAGGGCCGGAAGCCGAATTTACCACCCGTTTCTTTGTGATGTACTGCGGGTCGGGCGGGGATATACAGGTGGTTTCGAGAGAACATATTGCATCCATTGATGAAGAAACGGCGAGGGAGTATACGGAAGAAGTATTGAAAAAAGGAAAAGAAAGAGGATACTACGGGGATTACCGGTATCGTGTGGACAGAGAAGAAGCAGGAATGACCGTACTGTTTTTGAACTCATCCCATGCACTGCAATTCATGAAATCCTTGCTGCTGGTATCTCTGGCAATAGGAAGCGGCAGTATTTTGCTGGTTTTTATATTAGTTGTATTTTTCTCGCAGTATGCCATCAAGCCTTATGTGAAAAATATAGAACGGCAGAAACGGTTTATTACGGACGCCAGTCATGAACTGAAGACGCCGATTACGTCGATCGCCACCAGTGCGGATATTGCGGCTATGGAATACGAAGGGGATGAATGGATCTCCAATATCAGGAAGCAGACGGTGCGTCTGGCCAGACTGGTAAACGAGCTTGTGGCATTGTCGAGACTGGATGAAGAGATGCCGTTTCCTAAAAAAAACTGGTTTTCCTTAAGCGATGCGGCGTGGGAGGCGGCGGAGCCGTTCGGCGTTCTTGCAAAAGCAAAAGGAAAAAAATATTTTCAGGAGATAGAAGAGGGGATGGCGCTGTATGGGGATCGGGATTCCATTCAACAGATGATATCCATTCTTCTTGACAATGGGATAAAATATTCCGGGGAATGCGGAGAGGTTCATCTGTATATTTATCACAGGCGGCGGAAGATATATATAGAAGTATCCAATACATGCGATCTGCCGGATATATCCGGTTTAGACAGACTGTTCGATCGTTTTTACCGTTTGGATGCATCCAGATCTTCCCATAGCGGAGGCAGCGGAATCGGGCTTTCCATGGCACGGGCGATTGCGGAAGCCCATGGGGGAAGGATCGGTGTGGAGAGCGAAGGCGGAAAAAGCATTTGCTTTCAGGTTGTTTTGGCGGGAACAGTAAACGGAAAAGAGAGCGGGCGGCAGAGGAAACAGAAGGGCAAGTAACAGAGGAAACAGCGGAACAGGTGACAGAGCAAGCAGTAAGACAAGTGACAAAACAAACAGAAAAAGAAGGACAGCAAGCCGGGAATCGAAAGACAGATTTCCGGCTTTTGTTTTGAAATGTTCAGAAAAAATACACAGATCATTTTAAGTACATTTCAGGAAGCACGATTATACTTGCCCTATGGTCGGGCAAGCAAATCCGCGCTGCTTTGTCCGGCCGGTTACAAACAAAGCGAAAGGGAGGCAGCAGGAATGGAACAAAAGAAATTTCGCCATGAGCTGAAATATGGGATCGGGTATTTGCAGTATCTGGAATTGCGAAACCGTTTACGGGCCGTCATGAGGACGGATGCAAATACGAATGTCGATGGCCGGTATTTAGTGCGGAGCGTCTATTTTGACAACTATGAAGACAAGGCGCTGCGGGAAAAAATAAACGGTATATCCGAAAGGGAAAAATTCAGGATCCGATATTATAACGATGATCTTTCCTATATTATGCTGGAAAAAAAGATCAAGGATCATGGTCTGTGCAAGAAATTGGACGCGGAGATCACGGAAGAGGAATGCCGGCAATTATGGAAGGGCAGTTTGGGGTGGATGAAAATACATCCTTCGCCGCTGGTACGGGAATTATATGCCAAAATGCGCTATCAGATATTGCGTCCAAGAGTACTCGTATCCTATGTGCGGGAACCTTATATTTACCCTGCCGGGAATGTAAGGATTACTTTCGATTCCCACATCCGCACCACATTGTACCAAAGAGATTTTCAGGAAGACAGGGTGGTGGACATCGATACCGCTGATCGGCCGGAGGATATGATATTGGAAGTAAAATACGATGCCTTTCTGCCGGATGTGATCCGCGGCATCGTGCAAATGAGAGGGCTGCGGCAACAGGCTTTTTCCAAATATGCGGTTTGCCGGCGGTTCGGATAAAGAAATGGAGGAGAGCATCAATGACATTTAACGATATTTTTCGATCAAGTTTTCTGGAGAACGTAACGGAGTTTTCTGCCATCGATACGCTGATAGGGATGGTTTTTGCCGCTGTCATCGGACTATTTATTTTTTCCGTTTATCAAAAGACATTTTATGGAGTGATGTATTCTTCGGGCTTTGCACTTGCTCTTGTGGGGCTTTGCCTCGTGACAACGCTGGTTATTATGGCAGTGACATCCAACGTAGTTCTTTCCCTGGGTATGGTCGGCGCCCTTTCCATCGTGCGTTTCCGGGCGGCAATCAAGGAGCCGATGGAGATCGTCTATCTATTCTGGGCGATAGCGACGGGCATTGTAATCGGAGCCGGGATGATTCCGCTTGCGGTGATTGGATCGGCGATCATAGGAGTGATATTGCTTCTGTTTGCCAACCGTAAAGTACATGAGAACCCTTATATCCTGATTTTAAATTGCAGCGATGAAGAGGCAGAGGAAGCGGCGCTCGGGCTGATCGGGAAAGAAGTGAAGCGGTTCGCAGTCAAATCAAAGACGGTAAACAGCGGTGGTATCGAGTTGACGGCAGAAATTCGGCTGAAAGATGCGGCGACCGGTTTTGTCAACAGGCTTGAAGAGATGGAGAACATAGGAGAAGTGACGCTCGTAAGCTATAACGGGGAATATATGTCCTGATTTTTGGAAAAGGAGGCTTGCGGTGATTACATATAAACATATAACAAAGATCATTGGCGCAGTTATGGCAGCGGCCGTGGCGGCTTGTTTTCTGGCCATGGCGTTTTCGAAGGACTGGCTGGAAACGTTTGGAGGAAATGTGGTGTCGATGCGGTATGAATCGGAATTGTTTGCCGGCGATGAGGTTATGAGGATCGATATTCAGATGGAGGAGAAGGATTGGGAGGATATGCTTGCCAATGCCGTTTCGGAGGAATATTATTCCTGTAATATAGAAATCAACGGCGAAAAAATATACCATGTGGGCATCCGGCCCAAAGGAAATACCAGCCTCTCCGCGATAGCCATGGATCCTGAAACCGACAGATTCAGCCTAAAACTGGAATTTGGCCATTATGTGGAGGGGCAGACATGCTTCGGTTTGGATAAACTTATTCTAAATAATAATTATGCGGATGCCACAAACATGAAAGAGGCCATTGTTTATGATATGTACCGTTATCTTGATACAGACGCGTCCTTGTACCATTATGCCGAGGTTTCAGTGAACGGCGAATATTGGGGAGTATATTTGGCTCTGGAAGCTATAGAGGACAGTTTTTTATTAAGAAATTATGGCACGGAAGACGGCGGGCTTTATAAACCGGAAACTATGGATATGGGAGGAGGGGCTTCCGGAAAGCGGGATATGCCGGAACCGCCAGGGGATATGCCGGAACTGCCGGGGGATATGCCGGAACCGCCGGAAAATATGTCGGAGAAGCCGGAAAAGCAGGAACCGGCCATGGATGGGAAGGAAGAGTTTGCCCGTGAAGAAGAGGGTTCCATGCGTCCGTCGCAATACTTTGCGGACGGCGGCGAAAAAGTGAGGTCTCCCATGGGGGGCGGTAAAAGAGGGCCGTCGATGGAAAATGGCGGGGCGGATTTGAATTATACGGATGACGAACTGGATAGTTATTCTGCCATATGGGAAGGCAGTAAAACGAATACCGGCAAACAGGATTACCGAAAAGTCGTCACGGCTTTGAAAAATATAAGCGGGGGAACGGAGTTAGAAGAATATCTCGATGTGGGTAATGTACTAAAATATATGGCGGTACATACATTTTCCGTAAATATGGACAGCCTTTCGGGAAATATGGCCCATAATTATTATTTATACGAATATGATGGGAAGCTGAATATCCTTCCGTGGGACTACAATCTGGCTTTTGGCGGCATGGGAGTGCAAAACGCTTCCGAGATGGTCAATAAAGCGGTCGATACCCCCTTCCAGGGAACGGAATTTTTTGATATGCTGTTAGAAAACGAAGAGTATCTTGCGATTTACCATGAATATTTGCGGCGTCTGGCGGAGGAATATGTGCTGGGAGGAAAGTTTGAGGAAACCTTCCGCCGCATTCGGAACCAGATCGATGCTCTGGTGGAAGCAGATCCCACCGCATTTTATTCCTATGAAGAATATGATATGGCCGCCGATATGCTTTATTTGGCCGTTATGCTGCGGGCGGAGAGCATAAGGGGGCAGCTGGACGGAACGATACCGTCCACGGAGGAAGGACAAAGGGCGGATTCTTCCTGCATGGTGGATGCATCGGACGTTGACTTGGAGCGCATGGGAACATTTGATATGGGAAGAAAATCCGGCGAAAGCAGGGGGGGAAGAAAATGAGATTAAAAAATGTACTGGTCGTAGTGGGAAATATGGAGAGGGCGGTCGCCTTTTATAAAGAATTATTCGGGTTGAATGTAATTCTTGACAGGAATGAGAATGTTATGATGACGGAGGGGCTCGTTCTTCAGGACAAGAAAGTATGGGAACGGTTTACCGGAAAAAAAGTGATTTCGGAGAATAATGCATCGGAGCTTTATTTCGAGGAGGCGGACATAGAAGGGTTTGTAAAGAAGCTGGAAGCATATCGCGAACCGGTTCTTTTCGCGAACCGGCTGACGGAAGATCCTTGGGGGAGGAAAATGGTCCGGTTTTACGATCCTGACGGAAACCTGATCGAAGTGGGTACGCCGGCGAAAGAGCGGGGGTAGAACAACGGATGCCAGAATTGGCCAGCCATCCTTATGTTCAATCAAAAGGACGTTCTTTCGGTCTGGCCGGTTGGTGATAATGTCACGGAAGTTCCAAAGAGAGTCTGTTATGCTGGTATCCAATGAGAGAAAAGGCAGGTTTATCCATATGGAAACTAGAACGAAAAAGAAAAGAAAGGCTTGCGTAAATGTGAATGAGTGCGTTGCCTGTGGCTGTTGTGTGAAGGTCTGTCCGAAAGGAGCGATCCAAATCAGGAAAGGAATTGCAGCAGACGTCGATTTGGAAAAATGCGTGGGCTGCGGGATGTGTGCCAGGGAATGTCCGGCATCAGTTATTGAAGTTCAGGAGGTACAGGTATGAAAAAGCATTGGTATGATTATATGTGGATCGTATCCCTCACCTATCTGATACTGGGATTTTTTAATATCCTGTTTGCATGGCTGGGGCTGTTATGTTTCTTTATTCCGCTTTTGATTTCTATTGTCGGAGGGACGAAAGGGTATTGTAACCGTTATTGCGGCAGAGGGCAGTTATTCGGCTTGGTAGGCGGGCGTTTCGGGCTGTCGAGGAAAAAGGATATCCCGAAATGGATGAAGAGCAAATGGTTCCGTTATGGTTTTCTGATCTTCTTTTTTATTATGTTTTTTCAGATGCTTTGGAATACGTATCTGGTGTTTGCCGATGCCAGAGGACTGAAGCAGGCGGTGACTCTGTTGTGGACATGGAAACTGCCGTGGCATTGGGCATACCATGGAACCTTGTTCCATCCGGGCGTTGCTCAGTTTGCTTTTGGCTTTTACAGCGTGATGCTGACTTCTACCGTTCTCGGATTTATTACAATGATCCTGTTTAAGCCCCGTAGCTGGTGTGTATACTGTCCCATGGGAACGATGACCCAGCTGATTTGCAGAGTGAGAAACGGAAAATGACGGATCCGATGGCGAAGGCTGAATCAATAGAAAGATACAAAGGACAGGAATACCATAAGGAGGTATGGGCATGGCTTTATTTGATTTTTTAAAAAGTAATGATATCAACGAGGGAGTGAAGGAATACGAGGGCGTTGCCGGGGCGGTTCTTCTGGATGTCCGTACTCCGCAGGAGTACAGGGAAGGGCATATTCCCGGGAGCAAAAATATTCCATTGCAGTCTTTGGAAGGAGTAAGCGGCGTGGTTTCCCAAAAGGACGCTCCTGTTTTTGTATATTGCTATTCGGGGAGCAGAAGCCGCCAGGCGGCGGGAATGCTCAATAAAATGGGATATACAAATGTAAAAAATATAGGCGGTATTGCCGCATACAAGGGAAAGGTGGAACTTTGATATGAAAGTGGTGATTGTAGGAGGCGTGGCGGGCGGCGCGACGGCGGCGGCAAGAATCCGCAGACTGGATGAAAAGGCGGAGATCGTAGTATTTGAGCGCTCGGGATTTATTTCTTATGCCAACTGCGGGCTTCCCTATTATATTGGCGATGTGATCGTGGATCAGGAAGAACTGACGCTTCAGACGCCGGAAAGCTTTTTCGCGCGGTTCCGGGTGGATATGAGGGTGCGCTATGAAGTGACCGGTATCGACCCGGATAAGAAGACGGTTTCCGTGAAAAACCTCGTGACCGGCGACGAGTTTGAGGAAAGCTATGATAAGCTCATTCTTTCGCCGGGTGCCAGACCTACCCAGCCAAGGCTCCCAGGCGTGGGGCTGGATAGGCTTTTTACACTTCGCACCGTAGAGGATACGTTGCGTATCAAGGAGTATATCGATAAAAATCATCCGAAATCCGCAGTGCTGGCCGGAGGCGGTTTTATCGGCCTGGAGCTGGCCGAAAATCTTCGGGAACTGGGCATGGAGGTAACCATTGTCCAGCGGCCCCGACAGCTGATGAATCCTTTTGATGCCGATATGGCGGCTTTTATTCATGCGGAGATGATCCGGCATGGGATAAAACTGGCGTTGGGCCATACGGTGGAAGGGTTTGAGGAAAATGAGGGGGGCGTGGATGTTTTATTAAAAGACGAACAGCCGATTCATGCGGATATGGTAGTACTGGCGATCGGAGTTACTCCCGATACGGAACTTGCAAAAAAGGCCGGGTTAAAGCTGGGCATTAAGGAAAGCATCGTTGTCAATGACCGGATGGAGACCTCGGTTCCCGATATTTATGCAGTAGGCGATGCCGTGCAGGTCAGACATTATGTGACCGGGAAGGACGCCTTGATTTCACTGGCGGGGCCAGCCAACAAACAGGGGAGGATCGCAGCCGATAATATATGCGGCGGCGACAGCCGGTATGCCGGTTCCCAAGGCAGTTCGGTAATTAAGGTCTTTAACATGACTGCCGCGGTCACCGGTATCAACGAAACCAATGCGCGGAAAGAGGGACTCTCCGTCGGTAAGATCATTCTTTCTCCTATGAGCCATGCGGGCTATTATCCCGGCGGCAAAGTTATGACTATGAAGGTGATTTTTGAAAAAGAAACCTATCGTTTGCTGGGCGCTCAAATCGTAGGCAGTGAAGGCGTGGATAAGCGTATCGATGTACTGGCGGCTGCCATCCATGCGGGAATGACGGCCACAGAGCTGAAAGAGCTGGATTTGGCTTATGCGCCGCCCTATTCTTCCGCAAAAGACCCGGTGAATATGGCAGGATTCATGATTGAAAATATATCCAACGGTATCCTGAAACAGTTCCATCTGGAGGATGTGGAGACATTGCCCCGCGATGGCAGCGTAACACTGCTGGATGTGCGGACAACAGGGGAATACCGTTGCGGACATATCGACGGCTTCAGGAATATTCCCGTGGACGAACTGAGGGAAAGGCTGGATGAACTGGAAAAAGAAAAACCTGTCTATGTGGTCTGCCAGAGCGGTCTGCGCAGTTACATAGCGACCAGGATCTTAGCCGGCCACGGCTATAATGCCTATAATTTTTCCGGCGGTTTCCGGTTTTACGATGCGGTAATGAATGACAGATGCATGACAGGCGCTGCGTCGATGTGCGGCATGGAGCTGAAATGAGGCAGCAGTTGGCTCCTGTGGATGCAAAGGAGGCTATTCTTTGCAGAACGCCTCCAGCTTCTTTCTGTTTATGATTTCCACCGTGCCGCGGCTCAATGCTATCATACCTTCGTTCTGAAAATAATGAAGCATACGGGTCACCACTTCCCGGTGGGTGCCGAGGTGGCCGGCGATCGTTTCGTGGGTGATTTTTAACCGGTCAGAGTTTTCTATAGCGGACTCTTCCAATAAAAAGGAGGAGATCCGCTTATCCAGGCTTTTCCACATGATCTGTTCGACCAGCCACATCACTTCGGAAAACCGGGATGCCATGATTTCGTTCGTATAATTCGACAGAGGAGCCGATTCTTTCATGATCTTCTGGTAAATTTCCGTAGGAATGATCCAGAGGCTGCTGTCTTTTTCCGCCTGAATCGTTATTTCAAACTGGATGGAACGCATCATGCAGGAAGCGGAAAAGAGACAAAGATCTCTGTCAAACAGACGGTAAATGGTGATTTCGCGCCCTTCGTCCGAGAGAATATAAGCCCGGAGCTGCCCGGACTGCACCAACAACAGCCCGGCGCAGTCCATGCTTCCGTTGTGGATGACAGTTCCCTTTTTCATGGTGCGGCTGACGATGCTCCCTGAAATCTTATCTTGCTGTGCGGGCGTCAGCTGTCCCCATACAGGAAAATAATCCGTAAATTCCGTATGTTCGTTTTCTTTTTTCCGGCCTCCCCGCACTTCGATCAGGCGAAGCGTATCCCGATATATGGAGTCCTGGTCTTCCAGATCGATCATCAGCCATTTCTGGCCGTTTCCTTCCTTGGTTTGATGGTAAATATTCTGCAATTCAGGGGAAAGGCCGGGGAGCATGGCTTCCACCGCTTCTTTTTCCTTTTGCCCGATAACGACCAACACGGTAAAATAAGATTCTCTGGGATATACCGTGCAAAGGCTCTTGCCCGACTTTTTAAATTTGACATTCCATCCCCGTTCCCAGTTGCAGGAACTGAATTCTATTTTTTCCTTCCCTTTATATTTATCCCCGATTTCCGAACAAAATTTTCCAAAAACGGGATTCCCGATATATTCGCTTATTTCATCCAATGTAGGTTGATAGCTGTGATCCAGCAAATCCATCATACAATTACCTCCAGAGAGTATGTGTGTATTCAATACCCTGATTTATTTTCTGAATTATACCATACTTTTGATCCGGCGCATACAGTTATTAGGGAGATTGAATGTTGCCGATTGAATGTTGCAGGGGAGATCACGTTCCGGGGCGGACGGTATTTGGAAGCAGATGGGGTTTCTGGGCGGAGCGCCTTCTGGGATGCCGGGGCGGCGGGGGCGGGAGGGGTGCGGCACAGGGCGGGCGTTTCCGGCTGGAACATACCATCATATTTTACTAATGAAATGGATAATATATTAGAACCGAACGGGCCGGAAGCGACGGACATCCTGTCCTGCGCTTCCTAAAACCGCCTCCGTGCTAATGTCATTAAGTTAGGCTTTGAGAATAACTGAGACCATACAATTCGCATTTTTCTTCTCCCTTTTTTGCATGCCAAAAAGACAGTTTCCACTGCCTGAATTTTATCTATAAATTTTATCTGAATTATGATATCCTGTAGTGGAAAGTCCTTGGCTGCTTTTTGTTGGCCTTACGTTCGTAATGCCTGTCAGGGCGGATGGGCAATGTATGGCGCAGTATAAGTGCTTTCAAATGGGATGGGCCGATTTTATTGCGGAAGTATTCCTTGCATATTTTTGCCGCATATGTATGATTGATCTGCCGGGCGTGTTTTTTCCCCGGTTTCACTTCAGGCTTCAACTGACTGGTAATCATGTGGCTGAAGTTGTACATGGTAAGCCTTGCAAAGATCTCCTGCATCATAAGGTCCATCTTTTTTGAATGGAAATGGAGCAGCGAAAGGGCATATTTTAATTCCCGGAAAGAAGTCTCTATCCCCCAGCGCAGCTTGTACAGCTCTTTGATTTCCGATAAGCCAAAGCGTCCTTCCGGCAGGTTCGTAAGGAGGTATACCGGTTCCCCCTCCTGCAGGTCGTTGCCGCATCTGACCACCCTCATGGGCTGGAAGTGGTAAGTGGGGGAGTCCTTGGAAACATAGGAAAAGCAGCGGTTGCCAGGCCGGTATCCCTCCCCCAGCATTCTGGCGCGGCTCTTGTTTCCCTTGAAGGAATTGGCATGGGCTATTTTGCAGGTGAATGGAAGGTCAAACTCCTTTTGCTCCGGGAAGTCTGCCTTTGCAAGGAACCCCCAGTTGCTGGAAGGCTTTTTGACCCGGATGACAAACGGGATGCCGCGGGCCTCGAGGTCGGCAACCATCTGGAAGGATTCATAGCCGCGGTCCCCGATGATGATGGAATGCCCCGGGTCGCTGAGCCGGTCCAGCATAGGCTTCAGCGCCGCCTGCTCCCCCGGCTTCTTCCCGGGATGGACGGCCGCGTCCACATACAGGCCGTCCATAAGGTCATAAAGGGCATTCATATGTACGCAGTTCCATCCCTTCTTTCCGGCGCCGTTAAAGAGATAAGAGGAAGCATCCTTTTCGTTCCTGGGGGTATAAATCGTGGACCCATCCACAGCCAGCAGGCGGTATCCCTTCCAGCGGGTCCCTTTATACTGGGCGGTAAAAGTACGGAAAAGCATATAGAGCGCATCGGGCTTTATCTTTAAGCGCTGCTGGTAGAAGGCAGAAGGGGAAGGGCAGTCCGGGCTGTCATGAAAATAATCGGTGAGTTCGTTGCGGATGGTGCTGCCTTCCATCTGGAGAAGGAAGCGCAGCATGGTAGGGAAGTCGAGTTTTTTTCTGCGGGTAAAATCGGTTTTGCTGTTCCAGACGAATTGTTCTTTCTGGTCGGATATGTGCCTGATGGCCTTCCTAAGGCTGGCCTTAATATGTGTGATATGTTTCATGGAGTCCTCCTTGGTATGTTTTCATCAAGGGCTCCGCCACACATTTTTGATGATTTGTCAATACCTTTTTCAAAAAAAGCAAAATAATACCGAAGCAATCGCTGTGATCACTTCGGTATTACAAAGCCTAACTTAATGACATTAGCCTCCGTGCGGTTTTTCCCTAAGTTGTTGACCATTTCATAAGTAAAATTATGATGGTATGTAACAGCCGGAAACGCCCGCCCTGTGCCGCACCCCTCCCGCCCCCGCCGCCCCGGCATCCCAGAAGGCACTCCGCCCAGAAACATTGCCTATCCAAGAATACCGTCCGCCCCGGAACGTGATCCTCTATACAAAAATCAATATTTAAAACTACTATAGCAACGGAGCAGACGGAGCCGGAGAAGGGAATGGGGGAGGAAAGAGCCGGTAGGTGGAAGGAGGGCTGCGGGGGAAAGGACCGAACGGAAAGGGAAGGGGCTGGCAGGGCGGTGGTGTTTTTGCTGTTGCGTACAATCAGCCATTTCACTTATGAAATGAACGATAACTTAGGGAAAAACCGCATGGAGGCGGTTTTAGGAAGCATAGGACAGGATGTCCGTTGCTTCCGGCCCGTTCGGTTGCGTATATCTTACCCATTTCATTAGTGAAATCTGATTGGAAGCCTCAGCAAAAACACCGCCGCCCTGCCAGCCCCTTCCCTTTCCGTCCGGTCCTTTCTCCCGCAGCCCCCTTCCACCTACCGGCTCTTTCCTCCCCCATTCCCTTCTCCGGCTCCATCCTCCCGGCCCTCGGCCCCCTAGTCCTTGATTTTCCTATCCCATGCCCTATAATGTATAGAAAGCAATCAAATAAGAAAGGGATGGGAAGCGCTATGTCCGTTTTAAAATTGAAGCCCGCATGCAAAGAATATTTGTGGGGCGGGAATAAATTAATCCATGATTTTCACAAACAATACGAAGGCAAAAAGCTGGCGGAGACGTGGGAGCTGTCCTGTCATCCTGACGGGCCGTCGGTGATTGCAAACGGTTCCCGGGTCGGGGGCACCCTTGCGGAATATATAGAATCCGGCGGAATAGAAGCGCTTGGGAAAAATTGCAGGAGATTCGAAGAGTTTCCGATTTTGATCAAGTTTATCGACGCAAAGGATGATTTGTCCATCCAGGTTCATCCTGATAACAGCTATGCGCTGAAAAACGAAGGGCAGTACGGAAAAACGGAAATGTGGTATATCGTGGATTGCAAGGAAGGCGCGTTTTTATATTATGGATTTGCAAGAGAGATTACCAAGGAGGAATTCCAACAGCGCATTGAGGACAATACGCTGCTGGAGGTTTTAAATAAAGTTTCGGTGCAAAAGGGCGATGTGCTTTTGATCGAAGCGGGAACGATCCATGCGATCGGAAAGGACATTGTCATTGCGGAAATCCAGCAAAACTCCAATGTAACCTACAGGGTATACGATTACGGGCGCGTGGACGGAGAGGGCAGACAGAGGGATCTGCATATTGAAAAGGCGCTTGCCGTGACGAACCGTATTCCGCTGGTAAGAAATAAACCGGTATCCCCGCATCTGGTAAAATGCGATTATTTTACCGTCGATAAGCTGAATCTGGACGGAAGGATGCTGAGAAAGGCGGGAGGCATGGTGTCGGAGGATTCTTTCGCTCATTTTTTGATCGTGGAGGGGAATGGAACGATTGTCTGCGGCGGCGAAACGGTAAACTTTGAAAAGGGAGACAGCCTTTTTCTGCCGGCGGGTTCCGGGGAATTTCAGGTGGAAGGGAAATGCGAAGCGCTGATAACCACGATCGGGGAAAAGGCAAACCCCATACGAATCGCGGTGGATATGACGAGCAGACAGATTCAGGCCGGGCTGGTAGATATGAATCATATTTGCTTTGAAAAAAGGAAAATGGAGATCGGGTCTAAGGAAGATTACCGGCTTACGGTCAGGAAGATCGGGGCGGCCATTGCGGAAATGCTGGAAAAGAACGACCTGAAAGTGGATAATTGTATCGGGATCGGCGCCGGACTTCCGGGAACAGTGGATCGGAAAAAAGGCAGGGTGATATATTCCAACAACATCGGATGGGAAAACGTTCCTTTTGTGAAGGAACTTCAAAAGTACATTCCGCTTCCCGTGTACATCAATAATAATGCGAATTGCATCGCTTTGGGCGAAATGGTCAGGGGAGCAGCGAAAGAGTATGTCAATACGGTGCTTCTTACGATCGGCAACGGCATCGGGGGAAGTATTATCCTGAACGGCGACATCTTTGAAGGAAGGATGCCCGGAGGGAGCGAACTGGGACACATGTCGATCCAGATGGACGGGCCGGTGTGTACATGCGGGCGGCGGGGATGCCTGGAAACTTATGCATCTATACCGGCATTGCTAAAAGATGCGAAGGGAGCCATGTCCCGGGACAAAGCCTCTTTCCTGTGGGAACTTTGTTCCGGGAATCAGGAAAAGCTTACGGAGGATATGATTGTCTGCGCGGCCAGGAAAAAAGATAAAACGGCGGAAGAGGTCATATATCGCTATATCAGGAGCCTTTGCGCGGGAATTACCAATATTACAAATATTTTTCGCCCGGATCTTGTGTTGCTGAGCGGAAGTTTATTCAGCAAAAATGAATATTTGCTGGAAGAAATACATTCTTTTATAGAAAAAGAATGTTTTGGGAGATATGGTACGGGAGTGCCGGATATAAAGGCGGTAAATGACAGCGAAAATGCAGGTTTGACGGGAGCGGCCAATTTGATTTGAAAAATTAAGAAACTTTGCGCTTTTTCCATGGATTTTTTCGTTTATTCATAGTATAATATTATGGGCTATAGTATAAATATGAAAGGCTAGTGTTTGATATGCATGAGAATTGGAGTTTACAAAAAAATCCGGAATTTATGATGGCGGAAAATGCGGAGTATATGGAAGAACAGAGCCAGGAGATCTTTCTTGGGAAGGAAGAGGGGCTGGATGTTTCGATTTATTCCAATCCTGAGTATAACTGGCTCCAGATGGAGCAGATCAGGATGGGGATCAAGGACAAAATCGATGTTTCCTCCTATGCGGATCCTTCTTACAGTTATGAAACGATGAAACAGATCCGGCTTTCCATTTATTCTTCCAACGACCTTACCGCCTATCTGGACCGGGGGTTTGTCGATGATGAACTGGAACAGATCCGTCTGGCGCTGGAGGACGGGCTTCCTATCAATACGTGGCTGACCGATGATATGTACGTGCAGCAGATCTATGAAATCAGGATAGGGCTTTACGAGGGGTTAAATGTTTCCGTATATGCGAATTCCCAATATAACTGGATGCAGATGAGAGAGATCCGTCTGGGGCTGGAGAAAAAGTTAAAAGTATCTGCCTATACCAATTATTTGTTCAGCCATTGGCAGATGAAAGAGATCCGTTTGGGGCTGGAGGCCGGATTGGATGTATCGTCTTATGCCAAACTCATTTTTTCCGGTACGGATATGAAGGAAAAGAGAGAGAATTTGTTAAAGGAAAAGACGCCGAACCCGGCAGTCGCCGAGAAACTGGGAATCGATTTGAAATCCTTGTCGAAAAAGGAATTCAGTATTTTTGTAGAAGATAATGGAAACAAAGCTTTCGGATATATCCCGTGGACAACAGGAACGATGATGACTGTGGACGATGTTTACAGCGCGCTGAAAAAAAGAGGCATCGTAGTCGGGATCAAACATGAAGCTATAGCCGATATGATAACGAAAAGGCGGATGAACGAAAAAGTATTGATTGCCGAGGGGACACCCGCCGAGGATGGCAAGAATGGCTGGTTTGAATTTTTTGTCAGGCTTGACCTGCCCCGTATTCCGGCTCCACTTCCGGATGGGGGCGTTGATTATGTGAACATAGAAGCCTTTGAAATGGTGGATGAGGGAGAAAAAATTGCCGTTTATCATCCGGCAGAAAAGGGCGTGGACGGGGAAAATGTTTTTGGGGAGGTGCTTCACGCCAACCCAGGGTCGGAAAAGAAACCCTTAAAAGGAGAGGGCTTCCTGATTGCTCCGGACGGGATAACATATTTTTCCAAAATGAACGGAAAGTTCGAATACGTAAACGGCAAGATTATTATCAGCAATATGATTATTGTAAAGGAAGATGTAACGGCCGTTACGGGGAAACTGGAAGTGGACGGTTCCGTATATGTGATCGGCAGCGTATATTCGGGAGGATATATTTCGGCGACCGGGGACATTATTGTGGAATATAATGTGGAGGCCGGAAAGCTCATTGCGGGGGGCAATGTGATGATCAAGAAGGGGAGCTGCTCTAAAAACGACTGCTTTATCGAGGCGAAAGGAGAGGTTTCCGGCAGTTTTTTCGAGGCAGCCAATATCAATGCCGAAGGAAATGTGAAGGCAAATTATATTATGAACAGCAACATCAATACGATGGGAAAAGTCATTGTATCCGGCAGCAAGGGAATGCTTCTGGGAGGCAGGGTCTGTGCGGTAATGGGCGTGGATACTTACAATCTTGGAAATAAGTCGCACATAAAAACGTTTTTGGAAATCGGTAAAAATGCGCTTTATGAAAAAATGCAGGCGAGGCTTGCGGAGAAAAGGGAACGCATCCTGGAAGAGCTGTCGATGCTGGAGGACCGGTGGCACAAGATTCTGAAAGCTCTTCCGCCCAATAAGGAAGCGGCGATAGAACTGATTAAAAAATTGAATGCGACGATCGTGGCCAAAGATCACGAGTTGGCCGATCTGGATGCGGAGGTGTCCAAACTTTCCAATGTGACCGACCAGGAAATGAAGGCGGTCATTGTCAGGGGGTTTGCGTATGAGGGCAGTTTTATTGAGATCAATACGGTAAGGTACATGCTGCCGTCGAATGTCAGCAGGGTTGTCTTTAAACTTCGGAACAATAATGTGGTAATGGTAAAAGTATAAAATAAAAAAGGGAGTCAGGCAGAAAATGGTACGTGATACAATTTTAATCCTTGAATATGATGAGACATGCCGTCAGCAGCTGACAGAGATATTCCAGGATAAATACAAAATACAGGCAGTGTCGAATGAAAAAGAAGGAGTCAGCATATTGAGGAAACAGGCGGCATCGCTTGCCGTTGTTCTTGTGAACCTCCTCATACCGGCCAAGGATAATTTCCAGGTGCTGGAATGGCTGTGTGAAAAGAAGTTTGTAAACCGGATCCCATTTATTATGATCACGAGTGAAAAATCGGCCCAGTATGAAAAAAAAGGATATGAATGCGGTATTGTAAGTTATATTAAAAAACCTTTTCACCCGGGTATTATCAGGCAGCTTGTGGACAATGTGGTGGAAGTGTTCCAATACAAAATGCAGCTTGAGATAACGATTAAAAACCAGACGGAACGGCTCAAGAAGCAAAACGCCATGTTAAAGGTAATGGCGGAAAAACAAAAACATATGAACGAAGTGCTGGTTGATTCCCTGAGCAACATTGTGGAGTTCAGAAATCTGGAGTCGGAGCAGCATATTAAAAGAACGCGTGCCTTTACCCGCTGCCTTGGAACAAGCATCATGAAGCTTTATCCGGAGTATGAGCTGACGGAAGAAAAGCTGGATATTATCGAGTGGGCGTCTTCGCTGCATGATATCGGAAAAATAGTGATTCCGGATCACATTATTTTAAAGGCCGGGAAACTGACGGAAGATGAGTATGAAATCATAAAATCCCATACGACGAAAGGCGCGGAGATCATCGAAAAGCAGCTCCATCTGGACAGCGAAATATTTTGTGAGTATGCCTATGACATAGCCAGGCACCATCATGAAAAATACGATGGAAACGGTTATCCGGACGGCTTAAAAGGAGAGGCGATCAGCATCGCGGCTCAGATCGTTTCTCTGGTGGATGTGTACGACGCGCTTACTTCGAAGCGGGTTTATAAGGCGGCCTACAAGACGGATAAGGCTTATCAGATGATCGTAAACGGACAAAGCGGCGCGTTTTCTTCCAAGCTATTAAAGGCTTTTACCGAGGTAAGGGAAGAGTTTGAGGCGATCGTGGAAAAATATAAGGATGAATAAAAATCCGGCAGAATCTTGACAAAACCTTTTCTTACGGGTATAATCGTCAAAAATATGTTTCAGGAGAATGATGTATGTTAAGTGTCGTGGTAACGGAGAAAATGGCAAAGTAAATATTGCAGGGGTGATTTCCGGCAGAAGGCTGGAAGTCTTCCCTTTGCCGGCGGCATGAGCCGTTGGCATTTTCGCCTTACGGACGCTTCATGAAGAGATATAGATGGAAACCATGGTATATGCTTTCAGGAGAGCCATGGTTTTTTTGCGTCCAATTTTTGGCGGTAGGAAAAGGAGAAAAGCCTTTTCGACACGGTGGAAAACCGGAAAATACGGCATAATATGGAAAGAAAATATACGGAAGAGACTATCCGGTATGACGAAGATAAGACGGATTAGATACTGCGGCATGTTGACTTGCAAAGGCGCTCGTAGTATGATTGGATAAAACAGTGGAGGAGGAAGCGGTTGGTGAAGATTTTGGTGAAAGGAAAGAAGGGATCGCTGCGGCAGATTGTTTACGTTGTAATACTTTTGGCGGCAGTTATTGCTTTGTTCCAGTGGTATTCCGTACAAAACAGGAAGCGGATCAGCGAGCAAAATAAAAATTACGCGGCAGATTCCGCAAGGCAGATGGCAGTCAGGATTAATGACGAGCTGAAAAATGCGTTGAATCTGATCGATACTTATACATATTTTTTAGGGGAAAGTTTAACGGAGCCGGAAGTCAGCGCCCAGCTGCTGGAAGAGATCGAGAGGAATACCTGGTTTGACGCTTGTCTGTTTACGGATATGGACGGGATGAATCATTCTTCCGACGGTCGCTCGGCGGATGCGTCCACACGCGATTATTATTTGAATGGCATAAAGGGAGAAAAGGGAGTCACCGTTGTCTTCGATTCCAAATTTTTTGACGAAACGATGATAAGCTTCTACGCGCCGGTATATTATCAGGAAGAACTGATCGGTGTGATCCGGGGAACCTATCTGGCGGAGGAATATTTAAAGAATATGCTTGCCACTACTTATTTCGGGGAAACGGCAGATGTGTATTTGTGCATGCCGGACGGAAGAATGATCGCCAGCTCGAATGGCAAGGAGTATGAAGAAGACTTGCTGGATATGCTGCTGGCGTCGGGCATGATCGATGCGGAGACGGCGGCCGGGGCAAGGAAGATCTTCGAGAATGGGGGAGAAGGCGCTTTTATATGCAGTCCTGACAGCAAAACGGATAATATCTGCGTCACGTATCTTCCCGAAAGCAAATATGTTCTTGTACAGGTTTTTCCTAAAAGCGTGACCCAGAAGATGATAAAAGCGGGAAACATGGTAGGAATGCAGATGGAAACCATGTTGATTGTTTTATTTGCGGTTTATATTATTATCTTGTTGATCCGGGCGGGACGGGAAAAGAATCGGCTGGAACAGGAAAACAGGGAAATGGGTTATATTATCAGCGGTATCAATACGTTGTTCAACCGCTTTGTCATGGCTGACTTTGAAGCGGACACTTATCAGTATCTGGCCGGAACCAAGCCGGAGGACGCCGACTTGGAAGACAGGGGCAGATACGAAGATTTTGTGGAAAATCTCTGTTCGGCGCTGGTAGAGGAAGAAGAACGCAGGGAACTGGCCGGGCAGATGACCAGGGAGTCCATTGTCGGAGGGCTGGATGATCAGAATGATGTGCGTTTTGAGTGTTATGTGGAGCGGGACGGACAGACGGAATGGGAGCATGTGAATGCGATCTGCCTGGAAAGAAAAGATGGCCGGGCAAGCAAGGCATTGTTCATCCGTCAGAATATTACGGAACTCAAAGAGAAGGAACTCCGCATCCAGTCGGAGATGGCTCTGGCAAACCGCAAGGAAAGGCAGTACCGGATCGCAATTTCTTCCAACGCTATCTGCACTTATGAATTTAATTTAACAAAAGATTTGGTGGAAGAGGACATCGTGAGGGTGATCGACGGGGAGAGGATATCCCTGTTGGAAAAGGTAGGGCTGCAGGTACCCTGCAAGGCTTCCGAATGGATGGAGCGGAGCAAGGGGCGTGTATTGGAAGAGTCCATAGAGGAGTATGACAAAGAAGTAAATATAGAACATTTACGGGAGCATTTTGAGCGGGGCGATGCGGAAGTGACGGTGGAATATTGGGGAGATGATTCCCATTCCGGGCAGATATGCGTCCGCCAGTCCTTCGTTATGACATGGGACGATGATACCGATGATATTATGGTCATGGTAGTGGTAAAGGAGATTACGGAAAGCGTCAGGAAGCAGAGGGAACAGACACAGGCGCTGCAGGATGCGCTGATGCAGGCGCAGCATGCCAACCGGGCAAAGACGACGTTCCTTTCCAATATGTCCCACGATATTCGTACGCCGATGAATGCGATTATCGGGTTTGCTACGATTGCGGCCAGCCATATCGACAACAAGGAACAGGTCAGGGATTGTCTGCAGAAAGTGCTTTCTTCCAGCAACCACTTGCTTAGCCTGATCAATGATATTCTCGATATGAGCAGGATCGAAAGCGGAAAGGTGCAGATTAAGGAGCAGGAATGCAACATTTCCGAGCTGATGCATAATCTGGTCAATATTATCCAGCCGCAGGTGAAGGCGAAGCAGCTGGAGCTGTTTATCGATACCTTTGAAGTGACAAACGAAGATGTAATAGCGGATGCCCTGAAGCTGAACCAGGTGTTTATCAATCTGTTGAGCAATGCGGTCAAGTATACGCCGGCAGGAGGAACCATTACATTCCGTATTATGCAGAAAACCACATTCCGTCATGGATATGGAGATTATATTTTTATCATTAAAGATAATGGCGTGGGCATGTCCCGGGATTTTGTGGATCATATTTTCGAGCCGTTTGAAAGAGAGGCGACTGCAACCCAGTCCGGGATTCAGGGAACGGGGCTAGGCATGGCGATTACGAAAAATATCGTGGAGATGATGAACGGCGTGATCTCCGTGGAGAGCGAGATTGGCAAAGGAAGCACATTTAAGGTGGAGCTTGGCCTCAAATTGCAGGATATCGAAAAAAATGCGGAACAGATAAAAGAGCTGGACGGCCTCCGCGCTTTGGTGGTGGACGATGATTTCAATGTCTGCGACAGCGTCAGCAAGATGCTGAAGCAGATCGGTATGCGCTCCGAATGGACGACGTCCGGCAGAGAGGCGGCGTATCGGGCCAAACTGGCTTATGAAGAAGGCGATTCTTACCATACTTATATTATCGATTGGCAGATGCCGGAAACAAGCGGGGTGGAAACCGCTAGAAAGATCAGAAACGTGGTTGGGGAAGAGGCGCCGATCATTATTCTGACGGCTTACGACTGGTCGGATATTGAGGAAGAGGCGAGAGAGGCGGGAGTCACCGCATTTTGTGCAAAACCGCTCTTTATGTCCGACTTGAAATCCGCGCTGCTGGCTGCCAATAATATGATCGATAAAGAAGAAGAGGTGGCGGCATGGACGCTGGCTGATTTTAGCGGAAAGAGAGTCTTGCTGGTAGAGGATATCGAGCTGAACCGGGAGATCGCGGAAGTGATTTTAACGGAATCGGGGTTTGTCGTAGAGACTGCGCCGGATGGAACCGATGCGGTGGCGATGGTTAAAGCATCGGAAGAATATTATTATGACGCCGTTTTAATGGATGTGCAGATGCCGATTATGGATGGTTATGAAGCGACCAGAACGATTCGTGCTTTGCCGAGAAAAGACGTAAAGGATATGCCGATCATTGCCATGACGGCGAACGCTCTGGAAGAGGATAAAGAAGCGGCGTTAAAGAACGGTATGAATGCGCACATTGCAAAACCGCTGGATATGGATATATTTATTTCGGTGCTGCGGCAGTTCTTAGGCTGATGGAGCGGCCCGTCGAAACGCGCGGTTTGTTTTTCTGTTTTTTTGCTGGGATATCTTGACAAATGATTGGTATAATGTTAGTTTTTATATAGCCTGACTTTTGCGGTAAAAAGTCGGCGCATGAAATGAATTACATAAGAATATAATACCGTCTTTGGAAGCAGAGAAGACAGCGTATTACATAGTATGTAACTGGTAAGCAGGCATTAACTATGCATAAATTTTAAGAATGTTTATGCATGTTAATGCCTTTTTTTATCAAAATATAAATCAAGCAGGAGGGATATCGTTATGAAAGACAAGATTTTTGGCGTATTGCAGCGTGTGGGACGATCTTTTATGCTGCCGATCGCTATTCTGCCAGTAGCGGGTTTGCTGCTCGGCGTGGGAGGTTCGTTTACAAATGAAACGATGCTGGAAACCTATGGGCTGATGGGGATCATGGGGCCGGGAACATTTTTAAACGCTATTTTACAGGTAATGAGCGCAGCCGGGGATATTGTATTTGGGAATCTGCCGATTATTTTTGCCATGGGCGTTGCGATCGGCATGGCCAAGAAGGAAAAAGAAGTAGCCGCTTTGTCGGCGGCAATCGCATTTTTCATTATGCATGCGTCGATAGGAGCGATGATTACGAACCATGGGGGAACGGAAGCCATGCTGGAAGGGGCGACCACGTCGGTAGTAGGCATTACTTCCCTGCAGATGGGGGTATTCGGCGGCATTATCGTGGGACTGGGCGTTGCGGCATTGCATAACCGGTTTTACAAGATCGAGCTGCCCCAGGTGCTTTCCTTTTTTGGGGGAACGAGGTTCGTGCCGATCGTCTGCGGACTCGCTTATACGGTGGTCGGCATTCTGATGTTTTTTATATGGCCGGTGATCCAGCAGGGGATCTATGCGGTCGGCGGCGTGGTATTGCAATCCGGTTATGTGGGAACATGGATTTATGGCTTGATGGAACGCGCCCTGATTCCGTTTGGGCTGCATCACGTATTTTATCTTCCGTTCTGGCAGACCGCTCTGGGAGGAACGATGGAAGTCGGAGGGCGCGTGGTGGAAGGCGCGCAGAATATCTTCTTTGCCCAGCTGGCAGATCCTTCGGTAGAACATTTTGCGGTATCGGCAACCAGATTTATGTCGGGCAAATTCCCGCTGATGATCTTCGGCCTTCCGGGAGCTGCGCTGGCAATGTATAAAGTGGCGAAACCGGAAAAGAAAAAAGTGGTGGCAGGACTTTTGATGTCGGCAGCCCTGACTTCGATGCTGACCGGTATTACCGAGCCGCTGGAATTCACCTTTTTATTCGTAGCGCCTATTTTGTATATCGTCCATTGCATTTTTGCGGGAGCGGCTTACATGCTGATGCATATATGCGGCGTAGGTGTCGGAATGACTTTTTCGGGAGGACTGATCGACATGTTTTTGTTCGGAATCCTCCAGGGAAACGGAAAGACAAGCTGGATTTGGATCGTCGTAGTGGGATTGGCATATTTTGCGGTTTATTATTTCCTGTTCGCCTTTTTGATCAGGAAAATGGATTTGAAAACGCCCGGGCGGGATGACAGCGAAGAAGTGAAGTTATACCGCAGAAGCGATGTGGATGCCCGTAAAAAGGGCGGAGCAGCAGGGAGCGGGGAGGCTGAAGAAGACATATTGTCCGCTTCCATTTGCAGAGGGCTTGGCGGAAAGAAAAATATTTCGGATGTGGACTGCTGCGCTACAAGACTGCGCTGTACCGTTCATAAATCTGAATTGGTGGACGATAATCTTTTAAAATCCACAGGAGCTTCCGGCGTGGTCCATAAAGGGAACGGCGTGCAGGTAATCTATGGCCCGAGGGTTACGGTAATTAAGTCCAATCTGGAGGATTATCTGGAAATCGCACCGGAGGAAGAATATCTTCCCGGCAATGGCGGGAGCGGCAAAGAAGCGGCTTCGGCAGCGGAGGAAAAACCGGCGGGCAAGGTAGTGAAGACAGAAACGGTTTACAGCCCCGTAAAAGGAACGGCGGCGGATATTTCCGAGACTCCGGACGAAGCGTTTGCCGGGCGTATGATGGGGGACGGAGCGATGGTGATCCCGGAGGAGGCAACGGTATATGCACCGGAGGACGGAAAAGTCAGCTTTGTTTTCGATACAAAACATGCGATCGGCTTTGAAACGGCGGAGGGAACCGCACTGCTGCTCCATATGGGAATAGATACGGTGAACCTGGGAGGAAAAGGGTTTGAAGTACTTGTGAAGGACGGAGATGAGGTAAAGAAAGGCGATGTGTTGATGAAGCTGGATCTGGAATATCTGAAGAAAAACGCTCCTTCATTGGCGTCACCCGTATTATGTACGGAACTTGCCGAAAACCAGAAGATCCGTTTGCTGAAGAGCGGCAGTATAAAGGCAGGGGAGGCTTTGCTGGCGATCGACACGTATGAAGAATAGATCCTGAGGGAAAAATGATCTGCGGGGGATAAAGGAATATGTTCAGAGTAAAGAAGGTATTGAACCATAATACGTTGATTGGGATTGGAATGGAGGATAACCGGGAGTATCTTTTAATCGGAAAGGGAATTGGTTTCGGAAAGAAGGTTAGCGAGAGGATCGAGGCTCCGGAGGAATGTACGGTATATTCCCTTTGTGAACAGACCCAGCGCGGGTCGGCGGCGGAACTGGTAAAAAGCGTCGATCCGGTTTTCCTGGAGATTTCGGAGCAGATATTAAAAGAGAGCGAGCGGATTTTTGGAAAAATCGACTGGGCAATCCTTTTCCCTATGGCGGATCATATTGCATATGCGGTAAAACGAATCAGAAACCAGGAACAGATCAGCAATCCTCTGACCGAAGACATCCGGGCGCTGTTCCATATGGAATACAAGACGGCAGAGCGCATCGGGTCTGTTTTAAAGGAAAGGCTGGACGTAGAGATTGATGAACATGAGATCGGCTATATCGCCTTGCACATTCATTCGGCCATTGAGGATGAAAATGTAGCGCTGTCCATGCAGATCGCCAGAACAGTCAGGGAATGCATTCAACTGGTGGAAGAGGAAACGGGCATGAAGATCGATACGGTATCTCTTTCCTATAACCGGCTGATGAACCATGTCCGTTATATGGCGGCGCGGGCGGTAAAGGGGGAAAAGCTGAAATTAAATATGAACGACTATATGCTGGAAAAATTTCCGGATGCTTACCGGTTGGCATCGACAGTATGCGGGCATTTGGAAAAATACTTGAAGAAGCCTTTGGATGAAGTGGAGATTGGGTATTTGGCAATGCATATCCAGAGGGTTTCGGAAGAGTAAGAGACGCAGACAAGGCTTCCATATTTTCAGAATGCGGCAAGGAAACCGGGCCATACGAACCAGGGGTTTCCGCT